>Ga0222670_1000086_pt1 | contig 42046 bp, 43 predicted proteins | sample AntAcemetagen732_FD_181148 | JGI IMG/M metagenome (GOLD analysis project Ga0222670, IMG submission 181148) | Saline water microbial communities from Ace Lake, Antarctica - #732 | ecosystem: Environmental > Aquatic > Non-marine Saline and Alkaline > Saline | place: Antarctica: Ace Lake... | reverse complement strand
AATTGCTTCAAATGCGATACATAACAAGGCACGACCGAGTTATTTATCAAGAAGCAACTCAAATTCAACTGGTTTAGACGAATCAGTAAAATCAAAATTTACATAATCCAGAAAAGGATAAACCTTTTAGTTTTTATTTTTTCATCGAAAGGTGCGGATTTAAATCTTCAAGGGTGTAAATAATTGGGATGATCCGATTTAATTTGTATATTTTTAGGAATTACGACGAGAATTATGTAATGAATTTTTATTACACGTATAAGTTCTATACGATGGACATGCTTATTTCCCTTTCGCTCAAAGGGGCCTTTTTATTAGACACCCATGTTATCGTATTATCTATCGTATTATCTAATATAGATAAGAATGTTCTAATTATAAGTATCAGAACGGAAACTGCGATAATACATATTACAATCAATAATGCGGTTGGTATCATATATTCGTATATGTTAAACTACTAGTTATACCTATTACACTAGTGTGGTTAAATAATCAATTTTTATATTTATTTTGCCATAAACATATTGTATGTATATTGAAATAATATAATCATTTACTGATAATATTATTTGTTCTATTTTCATTTTATTTGATTTGATTTTTAAGCAACATTCGTTTCACCTACCAATGCGGATAGACCATGGTCAGTATTTGTGCTTGTGACAATATTTTCACCCTCGAATAATTCATTCTTCACATCTTCCAATGTAGCGTTTTCGCCCATAGCAACCTCTTGTGTGTTCATATTGGCTACTGAAACTAAGTCACCACTTTCATTAATCGTTTGAGTTAATTTATTGCCAGATTCTAATGCCTTCTTCTTGTTTTCTTCAATTGCCTTCTCCTTTGCCTCCTTTACGCGCGCATCAAACTCATCCTTTGCCTTGTCTTCGTTCTTCTTCTTTTCACTCATTAGTTCATTGAGTGTCTCTTCCATATATTCAACACGACCAGTCTTATATGCCTCTGGGTGGAATGGAACCCAGATACCAACTGGTCCTACATATACATCATGATTCGGGTCATTTTGTCTTAGCATCTTACATCTCAATTCTGCTTCTTGTTGTGTAGGGAATACACCTCTTACCTTAATGCCACGAATAGATGTTTGAAATTCATACTTCTCTCCAAACTCCTTCTCTAGACGTTCCTCATGCTCGTCCAAGAAGTTCTTAAAATCGTCTTCAATGGTGGAAGTGAGTAAATTGTCACGCTCATCTTTAACAAATTCTTGGAAATCTTTGGTAAGTTTATCAAATTCAAGATGATATTTGAAAGATATAAAGTTTAGAAATTGTGTAAATTTCTCCATAGACTTACTAAAATCCCACTTCTGTATAAACTGATCAAACAAAAACATATCTTTTTGCTTTAAAATCTGTTCAGGGGAAATAAAAGATAGACATACAAATTTCTGGCCGGCCATAGGCTTGTCCTCATCTAACAAATCAACATATTTAGGGTTTTGACTACCACCTGGACTAGTTTTTAGGGTAACATTTGATGGTGGGATAGGTTTAGAAAAACTCATTATAAATACATACTTTATTAATATTTAAGTGATTTTACGAACTATAAATATTAGTTCCTTATATTTATTTATTTTTTTCTTTCCAAATTATATAATAATGTTAGGTGGTATGTTAGATTTAGGTGAATTAGTCAAAAGAGCTATTAAATACCTCGTTGAGGGTTTAATGGTCGCTATTGCGGCATATGCCATCCCCAAAAGAGGTCTTAATTTGGATGAGGTTGCCCTGATTGCTTTAACTGCGGCTGCTACATTCAGCATTCTTGATACATATGTTCCCAGCTTAGCAGTTGGTGCTCGCTCTGGTGCTGGATTTGGTATTGGTGCCAATCTCGTTAAATTCCCTGGTGGATTTTAAATATAAGTCCGTATTTTATTAGACAATTGTAGAATAATAAATATTATTAATCATATATTTATTATTTACACCAGTAAAGATTTAAAGATATTTTAACCTTATCATTATAATGACGGTTGTTGAATACATTTGGTTAGGTGGTAATAATGAATTAAGGAGTAAAACAAGAGTTTTGGATAGTTTAGATACTGTAACCATAGACAGTGTAGTTACAACCTATATAACAATAGATGATATTCCCAGTTGGAACTACGATGGAAGTTCTACCGGACAAGCAACCGGTCATGAGTCAGAAGTTATTATTCGACCAAAGGCCCTATTTAATAACCCGTTTGGACCACCATATGATTATATTGTGTTGTGTGATACTTATTCACCCAACGGTTCGCCACTATATAATAATGCGCGGTCAGAGGCAACACGTTTATTTGAACAAAAGCTAGAGGAAGAACCATGGTTTGGTCTAGAACAGGAATACTTTTTAATTGACCCACATACTGGTAAACCATTGGGTTTTAATGAGGATGTGGAGCAAGGACAATATTACTGTAGTGTTGGCTGTGAAAATGCGTTTGGTAGAAAACTAGTAGATGACCATTTTATGATGTGCTTACAAGCGGGAGTTAAGATTGGTGGTATAAATGCTGAAGTAGCTCCTGGACAATGGGAATTTCAAATAGGACCATGTAAAGGAATCGATGCCGGGGATCATCTTTGGACAGCTAGATATATTTTACAGAGATTAGGAGAACTTCATAACATTAAAATTGATTTTAGTCCAAAACCATTAAAAGGAGATTGGAATGGGTCAGGGTGTCATACGAATTATAGTACCAAGACTATGAGAGAAGGGACTGATGAAAAAACCGGTTTAGACTTTATAAATGAGGCAATTGATAAATTATCAAAAAATCATTCGGAACATATGAAAGTGTATGGGTTAGGCAATGAGGAACGAATGACTGGGGCACATGAAACCGCATCATATGATGTATTCACCGATGGCGTAGCAAATAGAGGTGCTTCGGTGAGAAGAGGAAATGAAACCATTAAAAATAAGAAGGGATATTTCGAAGATAGAAGACCAAGTTCAAATTGTGATCCATATTTAGTTACGAGTGCTATCTTTAAGACAACATGTTTAGATTGAATAAACAAGTTGGATTATAACATATTTTTCATAAATAATATTTCTTTTTCTTGTTGATAAGCGATATTTTTGGCCAGTGTGAATAAATAACTATCATATATAAAATTATCATCATTTTCTAATAGTTTGGTCGTTGTTGTTAGCGCAGTTGAATGATGACCTATCATCCGTTTTAACCACTGTTCGCTAGTTACAAATACTTGCTTTCGCAATAAAAAAACACATCCTATACTTAATAATACACCGATGGCAAAAATCGTTGTGTTAAAATGTCCCATTGACAAATAATGAACGATTTGATGACTCCATATCATATTAGATGCCATAAGCAAACCACTATAAATAAGAGTTAGCGACAAGTATACGTCCGAAGCACTATATGCTAGCATATTCATAGGATTAACAGTGATTCCGACTATAAACATCACTATAAATAATATTATTTGCTGAATGAATATGGAACGCATTATAATAAGTATCCATATTTTATTATTATACGGTTGTGATAATCAAATAGGTTACAATTATTTGTATAACACTAGTTAGTCCTCCTAAAAATAAATAAACATTGGTTATACTTTTTATATGTTCGTATTGTTCATCGGAGCATTCTTTTGCTTTTTTACAAGTATTAGCCAGGAATGTCATTCTTTTAGAATAGGGGATTAATGAGTATATCATATAGGCGGTTGATATAAGAATCAGAAATATAGATATAAAAATGGCTAAACGTGGGTGAATTTTTAGAGAACCAATTCTTGCCATATTATAGAAGACCAAACTATATGTTGTGATTATAGCAGATAAATTTAACCATTCTATTAAGACTTGTTCAGGAATATACATTTTGTCTGAGAATCCTAACTGATTTTCAATATCCTTACTGATAGGCATATATTATTATCGTGTGAAAAGAATTCAAATTAAATTAAATTAAATGGTCGGTATAAATTCCCAATCTAATGCTTCGCAAATTTTTTTCCATATTTCATCCTGATCAATTCGTTTTTCACGGTCTTTTAACATTGGAAAATAGGGTAGAAATTGGGTTTGATCTAATAATTCGCATAATTTATAAACGGTGTAATAATAGTTCAAAAAATTAACGCGATCATCTGGACAAAATTTCGCATATGGACCTTGAATTTCCATAAATAGATTACATAAAGATTCTTCTAGTTCTTGTGTCATAACGGGTGGTTTGATGCCTAATTTATCCTTAATAAATGGTATATGTTCGTAATATTTATTATAGCCCAGTTTTTTAAGAATTTCCTTTGCTTTCTTATTATTCAATTGTGATAATTCGACACGCTCTTTGCGGATTTGGTTTTTAATATTTTCTAACACTTCTTCTGGTATTTGAGTAGTTTCTTTTGCTTGAAACTGTGCCAATATTTCACGGAAATGATTGATTCTTTTATACGCGTAAAAACAGGCTTCTTTGGGGGGTTCTTTATAGGACGGTTTTTCATTTTCAACGAGATATTGAATGTGTTTGTGACAAGAATTACACACCATTATCCCCTCGTGATCAATCGGTATTAATTCACCTTTTCTACAATATTTACAAATATCGGTTTCAACAATAAATTTGTTTATATCAATAAATGACTCATCCAGATTGGATAAATATTTTTGAATATAGTCTTTGTTAGGAACATTCGGTTGTTCAGCATCATTGGTGTTAATTTTAAAAAACGTGTTCAATAATTTGGTTTTACTATTATTCAAAGAAATGTCCTTTTTATTTTCAAAATAATCAAAAATATACTTACTATTATTTAAGTAATAATCTTTTTTATTTTTTTTGATGTCATTTATTTTTTGATTTATGTCACAAAGTGTATCGTTGATTTGGATTTTATGGTCGATTGTTAATGTGGAGTCTGTATTTAATAAGTTGATAAAATATTTCTTCTTTGCTCTCAACTCAGGCAACGTTTCTTCTGTTTCTCTAGCAAATTCCTTTTCAATTTCTTTATGTTTACTATCTAATGTAGTGATACTTTTTTCGTCCATAATAATTTTCTTATTTGTTTTATGTTTAAACGAAGGCATTTGATTGACTATACTAATTAACTCACCCTATTTTTAATATATATTTTTCAGTTATTCATTACAAGTTATATTTTAATTTATGTTTTCTCTCTATTTAACAAAAATGAACATTCATATTGACAATTGTGATATTAGTAAAATAAATCCGAAATTGTTAAACATGATGGATTATTTACATTCTTATTTAGACAATGATTGGAGTATCAAAAAGAGAAACTGTTATATACTTAGGAAGAATAATAATAAAATTTTGATATCCGATACTATTCATTTCTCAAATTCACTACAAACTCAAAACACGAACGCAACACATTGGAGTCAAAAAAATCGCAACCTGGATGATAATGAGACGAAACACATATTGTATTTTCTATATAATGTTTTAAATAATGGATGGACTATTAAAAAATCTCAATTAGACGAATATATTTTTATTAAAAATCACGAAGGAAAAAAAGAAATATTTTCAAATCAATACATACATACATTTTTGAAGGAAAACTTTAAATTGAATTTAATTAAATAATTTAGTGTAGGTGTGTAGTTTTTTCCAAGAAAAAAAAAATATTTAGCAATAATATAACCATGGGAGGTGGATTAATGCAACTCGTAGCTTACGGAGCCCAAGATGTCTATCTTACGGGTAACCCTCAAATTACTTTCTGGAAAGTCTCTTACAGACGTCATACTAACTTCGCAATGGAGTCCATTGAGCAAACATTCAACGGCCAAGCCGATTTCGGACGCCGTGTTACATGTACCATCAGCAGAAACGGTGATCTTTGCTACCGTACTTATCTTCAGGTTACTCTCCCCGAGATTAACCAACAAATGAAGAATACCAATGGCGCCACCGATGGTGTTTATGCCCGTTGGTTGGATTTCCCTGGTGAGCAACTCATCTCTCAAGTTGAGGTTGAGATTGGTGGCCAAAGAATCGACCGTCAATATGGTGACTGGATGCACATCTGGAACCAACTTACACTCACATCCGAGCAACAACGTGGATACTACAAGATGGTTGGTAACACCACCCAACTTACCTTCATCACCGACCCCTCTTTCAACGATGTTGATGGACCTTGTGAGTCTAACGCTCCTCGCCAAGTGTGTGCTCCCCGTAACGCTCTTCCCGAGACCACTCTTTACGTTCCTCTTCAATTCTGGTACTGCCGTAACCCCGGTCTTGCCCTTCCTTTGATTGCCCTTCAATACCACGAGGTCAAGATCAACCTTGACATCCGCCCCATTGATGAGTGCTTGTGGGCTGTTGGTACTCTTAACAACGCCAAGTGCTCTGGTTCTGGTAAGGTGACCACTGCCTACAACCAATCTCTTGTTGCTGCTTCCCTCTATGTTGACTATGTCTTCTTGGATACCGATGAGCGCCGCAGAATGGCCCAAAACCCCCACGAGTACCTCATTGAGCAACTTCAATTCACTGGTGACGAGTCTGTCGGTTCTTCCAGTAACAAGATCAAGCTCAACTTTAACCACCCCGTTAAGGAGCTTGTTTGGGTTGTTCAACCTGACCAAAACGTTGATTACTGCTCTTCTCTTGAGTGTACTCAAACCCTTTACAACACTCTTGGTGCCCAACCCTTCAACTACACTGATGCCGTTGATGCTCTTCCCAACGCCATCCACTCCTTCGGTGGACCTGAGTCTGTTGCTGAGACTTCTCAATCTTTCATCAATTCCGACGGTCTTTTCCAAGACGCTGGTGCTGCCGATGTTACCACCCAAAACTGGTGGTCTAACGGCGTTGGACCCAATGTCGCATACGATGCCCCCAAACTTGGTTTCGACGGTATCCAAAACTCTGGTGTCTCTGATGCCGGTACTTTCGTTCTTGCCGAGACCTCTCTTGACATGCATTGCTGGGGTGAGAACCCTGTTGTAACTGCCAAGTTACAGCTTAACGGCCAAGACCGCTTCTCTGAGCGTGAGGGAACATACTTCGACCTTGTCCAACCCTTCCAACACCACACTCGCAACCCCGACACTGGTATCAACGTCTACTCCTTCGCCCTTCGCCCCGAGGAGCACCAACCTTCCGGTTCTTGCAACTTCTCCCGCATTGATAACGCCACTCTTCAACTCGTTCTTTCCAACGCCACCGTTGAGGGTACCAAGACTGCCAAGGTCCGTGTATATGCCACCAATTATAATGTGTTAAGAATTATGAGCGGCATGGGTGGGCTGGCGTATTCAAATTAGTTATGTTCTCTATATCGTGTATGGTATATGTGACCTACAAAGTATTCTAATAAAGGGTTCTCCCACAAAAACAAAATAAAAATATAAACTAATTAATTTATATAAAACTTATAAATTAATTATTATCCACTTAAATAGTCGTTTCTTTCTTTGATTTTCGATAATCGGCCAACTCTTTTGCCCTTTGTTTTTTATATTCTTCATCGCCATATTTTTCTTTCAACTTATCACGCGAAATTTGTTTTCTGATACGCGCTTCTTCACGTTTTTCTTCGGTAGATTTTTTATTCATATTTTTTACAATATTTTTGGACGGTCTATGCGTTTTACTTATAAGGGTGGTCGTCTCAACTTTATTTTTACATTTCAGAAATATTTCAGTCATTTTATTACACAATTCGCCTAATTCCATATCCTTTTTAATATAGTTACAACTTCCACAGCACGGCTTCACATTACTCATTATATACCCCAGATGATTATCTATACGGTCAATACCATTTCTATATTTTTCATACGATTTTCTACCACATAAATAACATTGTGAATTTATAATTATATTATATTCCTCTTCTGATAATTCAAATGGTAATGATTTATTGTCTGCACGTCGTTTATATTCATTATAACTTCGCGCATTAGTATCACAAAACTCTTCCGGAAAATAACGACCCTTAATTTTATTATTATAATTCAAAATATGTTCAATTCGCTTCAAAAATACATCGACCGATAAAGAACACTTCATATAATTACACGTTGGGCAACAGCTCACGCAATTGTCACTAACATAACCTATATTTGAATCCAATCTATCAATACCATTAAATCCACGTTCTTGGATAACATCACAATAATGACACGGTTCCTTTACAAGTTTATCAAATTCTTCCTGAGATATTTCAAGATCAAAATTTTTATCTCTAGCTGAACGTGAATATACTCCATATTGTAATTTAATATTGTTTATTTTATTTTGGTTATTCACCTTTACTTTCTCTGGATTACTATCTCTCCATTGTTTCGCAGTTTGAGCGTTTCTTGTCAAATATTCATCTATATCCGCGTCAATCTTTCGTTGTCTATGATTCATACAATACATAACAATCTTCTCATAATTTGCCTCCTTCCATTCAGCTTTTTTCGCAATTCGTTCCGGTTTCTTATCAGAAATGCGATGTAACTCATTACAATGCTCTTTATCTCGTTTTTGGTCTTGAATACGATTATTGTCCCTACAATTCTTACAAGATTTCGTAGTTCCACCATTGACACCAATAAATAAACTATTTTCAAATTCCTTACAACACGTAGAACACGTTTGATGTGTATCTGTTTTCTTACTAGCCAACGCATTTACTCTACGATTTTTGTCTTGTTCGCGGTCTTTTTCCAAACATATCTGGCAACGGGAATATTGATAATCTAACTCAAGTTGGGTTCTACAGCCACGAACATATTGCTTACAAACTTTCTTACACATAGCTACGGTTTCGTCAACAAATATACAAAGTTGATGCTTATTACAGTAAATATTTTCAATTGAGCGTTTGAATACACAACCATCATTCGCGCATAAAACCACATTTTCACGGCTTATTTGTCTATTCTGTTTTCCTCTATCACTGCACGAAATACAAATCTTACCATCAGGTATATAATATGACTTTTTACAACCCGAACATATCTGTAAGTTTGATAACATTTCTTCCGTATAATCAACCATATAATCGTGATTTTTACAAAAGCGCGTGTCATTTATCACATTACATCTACATCCTTTCAAATTTCTATCAATCGCCAAACATTTTATCATTCTTATGTATTACATATACATATCTTTTTAAGTTGTTAATTATAATATTAACAACTTAATTCTAAATATTCTCATCCTTTTTGCTTTCTTCCAATTCTGTTTGGAGTTTTTCCTTTCTTCGTAAATAGGCTTGTTTGTTATATTCCTTTCTTTGTTCAGGGGTGGATTTATAAGTAGTTTTTTCTCGACACCGTTTTACTCGTTCCTTCACTAATTCTTTGTTTTTCTCGTAATACGCTTTACTACTTGCTGGCGCAGTGTATTTTTTGAGATGCTCTTTAGTGGATTGTAGTTCCGCCTCTAATTGAGCGTTTTTTTCTTCCAATTCTTTGATACGAAGGTCTTTATCCATTACTTCTATTTTACAATCTATAATATAGATTAATCTTTATATCTGGTTCATAACATATATACCCTCCCTCACCCATTTAACTTTCGACAGGAAAGCCCCAGACGGATAAAGACAAAACTTGATAAATGTGTTACAAGAAGAAGATGAATTAGAAGAACAAATATCTATCCTTAGAGAGAAAACCAAGGTTTAATACGACTATGAAATATAATACATTTCCCATACTTTGTAGCATAGTGAGCCAAATAGTATCCAAATAAAAACATTCATGTCCCATAATTCCGGGTACCACATATATATTTCTTGTAATGGGTATATCATTATTTTTACTGCTCCCATAGGAGAAAAATAGTCACCTCTCCACCATATGTTTCCTATATACGGGCTAAACTGAACATATATCAAATATAACAATATTATTACTATTTGTACCCATAATAATTGTATCATTTACCACTTGTGTATAATAGTTAGACGAATAAAATATTTAAAAAATAAAATAATTTCCATTTTTTAAATATATATAATATATATCAATGTCCGAAATGGAAACCTACCTAAAAACAATTGTATCGTATGAACAACCTTGGTGTAAAATGATGGGATTTTTTAATCCATATGTAGATCCGTTTGACCATTTTATATCCAAAAATGTTCCCGATTTTGATTATCAAGCATTCTATAAATATAAGGAACATAATTTTGTGTATGACAAATTATGGGTCGCCAGGTCACAAGGATTATTATGTGGAGAATTAAAAGATCTGAAACAAAATAATAATATTGCTTTACCCATTTTTACCAAACCACGATGGGGACATGAAACAGCCTCTAGTAAAAACTGCTTCAAAATAACACAATGGAGTGAAATCGAACAATATAAACACATCCCTGATATGATGTGGTCTGAATTTATCGACGCAAAAGAACAAATGACCGACTATATTTTAGTGAATGGTCAAATCATGTATCAAATAACCTATGTTTATTCAGAAACACAAAATGGTTTTATTGATGATTGGAAATATATTAGTCCCGATAACAAACCAATCCCTAAAATAACAGACTGGGTAAATAGACAAATGGGAGGATTTACCGGAGCAGTAAATGTTCAATATAGAGATGACAAAATTATTGAAGTCGGACTTCGTTTAGCACGTGGAGGAGCATATATTTTAAGCACTAAGAACAAATATTTAATTGAAAATATCAATAATGTAGTGGACAAAGGTCAATGGGATTATAACATTCAAGAAAAAATGACCTTCAAACCATTTTATTCTTTTAAATGTTATAGCACAGCCCCATTAATTTATGTATATCCCCAATACGTCATTGATTATATTATGAAAAAACATAAATGTATGCCTTTTTATGAATATTATTTTGAGCCATCCGGCAAAAACGGAATGGTGGTTTTCCAGTTTATGCACCCAGATTTTGACGAAGGAATGAAAGTAAAAAAGCACATTGAAACGATGATTAATTTTGCGCAATATTTGTTTATTTTACTCTTTATAATTGGTTTAATATTATTTAGCATTAATAAAATAGTTGGGCTAATTGTCATTATAAGCGTAGGAATGCTATTTAATACTCGTTTTTTAAATCCACTTGGGGTTCAGTATCAACATTGGAAAGCAGCGAAACAAATCATATTCGGATAAAAATAGTATTATTTCCAACACCGTTTTACATCATTGGTAATTTTTTAGTTTCCTGATTAAATACAGTCAATATGCTGTTTATATAAACCCCAAATACTTACATTATCCAAGCGAGTACGTTGCGCAAGCACTTGTGTTGTCATTAAATAATCAGCTACGGGTTTATAAAACAACCAATATCGGTCCTCTGTTGCGTTGGTATTTACATGTACGTAAAAGACATTTCCGGGAAAGGTTGGAGAATCTCGTTCAGTCGAGGTGGTTTCTTGTCCGTTTACATATTCAATCATATTTCCAATTTCAATTACATTATTCCCATCCCATCCCCAGGTACAGACCTTCAAGTTATTAATAATGCCGCGATATTTGTTTGTACGAACACCTTCAACAAAGCTTTCAATATAATATGTATGTCCAGTTTCCAAATCGTATGGTGAAATTGAGTTCATTTTTGATAAAGGCCGTATAAGTTATGTAAGAATATAATTGTTAAATTATAAATCAATTTTTATTACATTCATGACTAAAAAAACTTTTAGTCATTTGACGTTGTAAATATATAACGGCGTAAACTCATATCGTATATATTTTAACTACATATGAAGCTAGTATCATTTGTATCATTTGTACCCTTTGTACCCTTTGTACCCTTTGTACCATTTGTACCATTTGTATCATTTGTATCATTTGTACCATTCGCATCAGATTGTAAATACTGGTTCTCAAATTGAACTATATTTTTCATATTTGATTTTATAGAGGTTATTAACTTATATATATCTTCGTTCACAATATTTCTGATATACATAGTATTATAACTTCTTTCTAGCATAGGTCTTGTTAGTAACATTGGGGTGCCATATTCGTCACACGGTAATAATTTTTTATCGTCTTCTTTCATATTCTTCAATATGTAGTTTATTAAATCGGTATATTTATCTTTGTATTGCGTCTCATATATTTCTAGAAACCCAATAAATTCTTCATAACTATGTAAATAGAAGGTTGAAACGTCCTTAAAAGTAAACAACATTGTTACTATATCGTTTATAGTGTCTTCGTTTATTTTCACCAAGCCACCGTGTTTTATATTTATTTTCATGTATTCTATATTTCTCTCATATTCATCAAGTGTGGTTATATTACTATTTTCCATATCGTTCTGTTAATTATAAAATATCAACTTATTATTATTTATATCAATTTTATTAAATAATAATAATGTTGTTATTCATTTTTTACACCATATTATGTTCTACACGATACTCGCAATATGCGTATAAAAAATTATAAGTTTCTACTATAATATTTATAGCGGTATCATAAACGGTTGTAAGTGATAATGAAGAATCATCCATATTTATAATATAATAGTATTATTTCTCTAAATAGGTGTATTAAATAATTTATTCATATTGTCTACTTCTGGTCTATATTCTACGTCTACAAATATTTTTTCAATAAGACTATCATCTCTAAATCGAATACTATAATCCTTGTTTATTTGATTTCTTCCAATTCGCCCAAGTGCCTGAATGGTTTTTTCTTGTGTCATATTTCCCAAGTCCTTGCTAATATATCCATGACAAAATTGATAATTGGTTCCATAAATATAATCAGACGACGCAATAATCATATATAGTTTTTGCTGGGTGGCCAATTGCTTCATAATTTCCGTGTAATTATTGTCGTGGTTGTTGGTAAACACACCGATTCCCATTAATAATAATATTTTCCAACTACTTTTTACTTCCATCAACATAATTCTCTCCACATCACTTGGCTCTATATTACATGAAAACTCGCGCCCGACTACGTCTTTTTGAATCCAATGTCTCATATGGGACAGCTTATTCGGAACGAATAAATCATTTAGAGCAATTGTTTTTACAAGCTTGGCTAGACCATCTATCTCCCCCCGCAACTTTTTCTGTTCTGGAGTAATTCTCTCCTTTGCCATTTTATTTTCCTTTTCGACTTCATCACCAAGACTATCTTCCAACTGACGCTCTTTCTGTTTTAATACGGTCAAAACCTTGTCATTGTGTTCAATGGCCTCCATCATATCCTTGATTACGCGCTCTGGTATCTTTATACTTTGTAGAACAAACTTGGAAATCTTCTCTACGTCATCCGCCAAGAATATGGTCGGACCATCAGTTAAAGTATGCGCGTCCGTAGTAGCTACATTAATATTCGACGGGAATCTACTAGTGCGTAATGTATTGAAATGGTTGAACACACTTGTCCATTGCTCCTTTGGAATACGTTCCAATAATTCCAAATAATGAATCTTTATATTATTCATAGTCATTTCGCTCAAATTTTCATATCTAATGGATATTTTATATCTATCGTCTTCAATCAGGTTAGCTGTATCCAAATAGTGAATAAATTTGACTATCTCATTTAAATCGAAATACCTCAATAACGTCTTATATTTCTTACAATGAGCAACACTATCCTGAAGCTTTTCATAACTTTCGTATTTCAAATGAGGCATTTCTACTTGGTTATTTGTATTTAATAATGGAATCGATTTATTACAATCGTGACTAACTATATTGAATACTTGACTATTCTCAAATCTAGATGTGAAATCAGCAATTGTTTCCTGTAAGTCTTCTTGATGTGGTAGTGTGGCGGATGATAGAACAATATTCGGAATAATATTTTTTTGCCATATATCCGCTATGTACGAATGAAACTCGTGTTCTGCGTAATCCAGTGTGATGGTCGGTTCATCCCAATACATAATCATCTTATCTGGCTGGTTAAACGCATTCATATAATACATTGCGCAAACATAGGATTTAATGTCGCAAATCATAATCTCTACGTTATCTCCATTTGAATTATCTACCTTTCTGCTTCCATCACGATACTTGATATCTTTACCGGTTTTGTTGTGTTTTACATAATCCTTGGCCGCAAAATAGTGTAATCGTATGTCAGATACATCATTACATCCAAACGCAAAGGCAATCTTTTTCCCCATTGAAATGGCAGACTTTGCCAGAGCAAGACCGACGTGTCTCGCAGCGCAAACAAATATAACACGATGTGTTTCCGAGAGCCCAAGTGGACTAAGTGTCTTTCCGGTCCCAGTTGGAGCAATATACAACACTAATTTCGGGTTAGGTGTCTTTGAAATAGTAAATAATTGTTTTTGGTGTTCATATAAATGATAATCCTTGTACTTTACCAAGTCTTCATTTTTTTCTATCAAATCACTACTTTGTAAAAACATATCTTCTAATGTTAGTTCTTCGTAATAATCGGCTAATACCGCCTCAATGAATTCCATTACTTGAGGAATTACGTTTGTAATTTTTAATTTCATTAGATGATGAAGCGTGTAATAGTATTTATTAAATTTAATCGTATTATCCTTATAGAAGTATCGCATAGCTTGTTCTGCTATATGAAGAAGATAAAACTCGAATATTTTATGGCCACAATCTTGGATTGTCTTACTGATATTTTCCAGCTTTAACTTTTCCATCGAATTTACGCGTTGAAATTTCATAATAATTTTACTTTCAAACTCGAATTCATATTTATCATTTAACTTTTTAATGATTGGTTCGAAATATTCTTTATGTAGATGATTTATGATGTTATCATTTGGCTCCATCTTCAAATAATTAATCATCGATGAGTTTTTATTGTAGATGATATTCACATTGCTATATCCGTCTATAATTATTTTTAAAATTTCTTTTTCGTCGCTAGATATCGGAATTTCCGTAGTATCCCATTCAGTTTTAGTAAGCTTTTGTTGATTTAGATCCATAATGACTATGTTAGTTGTATCCAGTATATTGATATATACTTAATTCAATTTTTATATAAATTCACTCATATTTATTTTTTGGATTATTTATAAAAATTGAATTTAAATTATTCAAATTAAATAAATTATATTCTATATAATGAACTGTTCAACAGTTAATCCATTGTCTAATCAAATGTCTACTCCTATTTATACTGCTATTTCAAGTCCTATTATTTTAAGCATTGATGGTAACATCGGTTCTGGTAAATCTACATTATACAAGGATTTACAAGCGTATTATAGTAATAATGCCGATATTTGTTTTGTTCCAGAACCGGTAGATGATTGGACTCATATTGTAGATGCCAACAATACACCCATTTTAACCAATTTATACAAAGATACAAAGAAATATGCGTTTAGATTCCAAATGATGGCATATATTTCGCGACTTCATTTACTAAGACAAAAAGTAAAGGAAAACAAATATAAAATTATTATTAGTGAGCGTTCTGTTCAAACCGACAGAAATGTATTTGCCAAGATGCTATATGATGATGGGCTAATTGAGCACGATGAATACCAAATATATAACAAATGGTTTGACGAGTTTTTAGATGATATGCGTTTAGGTGGTATTATATATGTCAAGGCTGAACCAGAAATATGCGCAGCTCGTGTGAAAATCCGTGCTCGTGAAGGAGAAACAATAGCCATTGAATATTTACAAAAATGTCATCAGTATCATGAAAACTGGTTGGAACATAGTATGGATAAGTTGCTTATTGAAGCAAATGTTGACACGAGTATCAAGGAAAATGCTAGCATTCGCACTGACTGGGTAAATACTATAAATGAATGGATACAAAATAAGTTTGGCAGCAATAGCAGTATCAGTAGCAGTATCAGTAGCAATAGTATGTGTGAGTCAGAAACAGAAATCAATGCCTATATATCTACATCACCTAACCTGCCAATCCTTCAGTTTGATGGAGCATGTAGAGGAAATCCGTCAAATATATTGGGCCTCGGTTGTATAATTAAAAACAACACAAAAACAGAGACAATAGAAGAAAGAAGTTATCGTTTTCCTAAAACAAATGGAACCAATAATGAAGCCGAATATTTATCCCTTATCAAAGGAATGAAATTAGCACTAAACTATAATATTAAATCGATTCGCGTAGAGGGAGATTCAAATTTAATTCTTAATCAGATGAGTGGAAAATATCAAGTAAAGGCAGAAAATCTAATTCCACTCTATAATGCGGCTAAAATATTAGAATCCGAATTTAATTTAATCAGTTATCATCATATAAGACGCGAATTTAACAAAGAAGCTGATAAGTTGGCAAATCAAGCTCTCGATAAAGATGTTTCAAAGTGTCCTGGTTGTTATCCAACCTTTCAAGAAAATCAATTGGCGCATACAGGAGACAATGGTTGTTTTGACGATGATTATGACTAATATGACTAATATGACTAATATGACTAATATGTTATCCTAATCATTCGTTAAATAATATGTATTAAATTTGGAATTCGGTTTATATTTCAATATATCTAGTTCCTTTTTTGTTGTTGGAAATAATTCATGGCTATAAATATCTTGTAAGCATAACCATTCAAACATTCCACCCGGATATATATATACATTTCTAAAACCTAACTTTAACAATTGTTCGTATTTATCATAAATCGTCATATCATTTACATTTTTTCCATACACAATGATTTTTTTCTCGCGGTTATTTGTCATTAAATGATTGATTATAGTTTCTTCTTGTTTAAAATCAATTGTATTAGGCAATAAGCATTCTTGATTATTGGCAGGCATAGTATTTACGATGATGTAGTTGTCTCTATGTTTGATTGCCTCTTGTATATCTTCAAAATTTAAGCGATGTATAGAAGAAGATAACTGATTTCCCATTTTTTTAAAATATCTAATGTAATGTATCATTAAATATTTAAATATTAACTTTATAAAATACTTTTTTAACCATCGTTTGGTATTTTTGTAAATTAGTCAAATTTAACCACAATCTCCACCTTTTCCTTTTTAATGCTTTTTGACGCAGATACGGACAACTCTTCTCTCTTCTTTCTTGTCTTATTACTCTTATCGGTAGTTCTGTTTTTGGATGTACTATTTCTACAATTCATATCTTTTTCAATGTTGGCATAATTTTGTTCTATATAATCAATGACACTATTCTCAATCGCCCATTTGAAAAAGTTCAATTGCCCAATCGTGGTTTGAATATGCGATCCATCTTTGTAAGGAACCGTAATGCGGTCCCATCTACAAAACGGGTCGAATCGCTTCTTCGAATACGCCTTTAATTTCAACTTGTAATCATTATATACTTTAAACCGACGGTCACTATCTTCAACTTGATAGACTGTATAATGTTTCTTGGCATAATTGGTGGCAAACCAATCAATGATACGTAAAGAAATGCGTGATTCGCCGTTAATAATTTTTAACATTCTGTCCATATTATTATTGTTCTCAGTGTTATAAAACTCTAATAAATTGGTTAATAATAAATCATTCTGTGTGCTATAATTTTTTGACATGTTATTATATCAATAAAATCAAATATATTTAAATGCTTTTATTCATTAGAATAATTATGCTGTGTATTTGAATTTTGAGGAGTTAGAAATTCTTCTTGGACTCGTAAATCTTCTAAATAATTCGATGACAAAAAAGGATTTAAATTTGTTTGTGCTATCATTTCCCTCTGATTCATTCTTTCAAAGTTATTTTCTCTCTTTGTTCCAGAATTTTCTCTATTTGTTCCAGCATTTTCTCTCGTCGTCTCGTTATCTATAAAGGTTGGGCCTTCTTGTAAAATTGTTTCCATTACGTTGTTTCCAATTGCCTTGTGCTTGTCTCCCTTGTTACTTTTTTCATAAAATTGGTCGTTAATTGACGGAGACCACTTTAAAAACATATATTGGCTCATATAATTTTATGGTTATTTTTATAATAGCTTTCTAACTATTTTTATTTCTTTTCCTCGTTTAAATCTCTCACTATCCATATCGCCTCTTTTTATATTACATTCTAAACAACATATAACCACGTTATCGCAGTTATGCCCAGAATCGTTATCGATTCTATCCAATGTCCACTGTTTCTTGGCAAATACATTTTTATATAATAATTCACACTTTTCTTTACAGTAGAAACATTTTAACTTGCTCAGTACAAGCTTCTCAACCGCCTGGTCGAGAGAAATGAATCCATTTAAATCAAACAATTCCTTTTGTATATCTTGACTTTTATAACCTTTTATTTTCTTGTCAATTTCTCTCTTCAATACTGTTTCATACTCTTGTGATTGTTCCAGATACATACTGTTTATTATTTGTATTTGTTTATGATAAGTGAAGAACGATTCGTCAAATAACCATTTCAATGTATCTTTACGTTCTGGATTTTTCACATTTTGTATTTTATCTAGGTTTCGTTTCCCAGTAATTTCGATTGACTTCATTGAAACACTATACTATCATTATTTATTTATATTATTTTAAAATAACATAAACTTAACCTGTTATATACATATAAGAATGAGCAATGAATGTATCGAGCTGAAAAATATCAAATATAAATCTATGCTTCTTAGTGGTAATTCGGAAGAACCGGTCGAAACGGTTGAAAACCTCTCCAATCTGGAACATTTTCTTGCGGGGGAGAAAAAAAACAGTTCTAATGAAGTCTGGACAAAACTAGACAAGACTACAAAACTCTTAAAATTCGGTGAATTTACAAATGATTATTGTACAGAACATAATCACGGAGAAGACGATAAGAATGAATTATTCGTATTTCTTCATACAAATTTGGATAGAAAACGTCTTCTCAAAGTAAAAGAGGTTATTTATGATAAAGATACTGGCAAAATTAAGTCGATTCCATCATTGATGTATAATTCATCTACTAAAAAATTTACATTGAAAAGATGCGATAAAAGACCGTCTACATTAAAATCGTTAGCCCCTAAAAAGAATAAGAATAAGAAAACGGACGATACTGAAGTGATTGATGATAAAATTGATATAAACAATTAGACATAGTATATAGTAGCAATCATGTTATTCGGTTATCAATTACCAGACTTAAAAAATATTATAAACTTGTTCAACTGGAAGAGTTTATTATCTACAAAGGAAAAGGATGAAATCGAACTCTCCATGGGAAATTTAATTGACAACTTTATTGAAGGTGACCCACTAAGTTTCAGTAGTCCGTATTTTGAATTTAATTTGAAAGATTATGTGCAACGAAATACTTTTATTTTACTAAAAGAAGTGTATATTGGTAAGACACAAGATAATGAAAAGGTATTAGAATTAGAGAAAGAATTAGAAGAAGAGTTAGAACTTATATATAATAAAATTCATAAAATTTATTTTACCAAATATTATCCTATTCGTTCTTACGACAATACATTTATTCGAATTGATCCAAATATTGATAAAATTAGTGATAAAATTAAGTATATTGAGAATAAACCGCAACCAGACCAAAGAACGAATGAATGGTATGTATTTCGGCATAATTTGATTACGGCGAGTTCTGCTTGGAAGGTTTTCAAATCACAGTCTTCCATAAATCAGGTAATTGTCGAAAAATGTAAAGAATTAGATGTATCAAAATACGGTATTGTCAATACTGGTTCTCCTATGCACCATGGAAATAAATATGAAGAAGTATCCGTTATGCTATATGAATACATATATGATACAAAGGTGAGAGATTATGGATGTATTCAACACGACACCTATAAATTCTTAGGGGCTTCTCCAGATGGTATTAATGTCGACCCAAATTCACAACGTTATGGTAGAATGTTGGAAATAAAGAATCCAACTACGAGAGAGATAACGGGTATTCCTAAGGAAGATTATTGGATTCAAATGCAACTCCAAATGGAAACATGTAATTTGAACGAATGTGACTTTTTAGAAACCGTATTTAAAGAATACGAAACAGAAGAGGACTCTGTGGAAGATGGTACATTTACGTATAATGAAGAGGACCAGTTAAAAGGGATGATGATTTATTTTATAAAAGATGGCAAACCATTGTATGAATATATGCCTCTACATATTTCTAAAGAAGAGTTTGCCATTTGGTATGAACAAATGATGGAAAAGCATTCAACATTAACCTGGATTAAGGATATTTATTGGAGGTTAGAAGACTATAGTTGTATTTTGGTATTACGAAATAAATTATGGTTTCAAACGGCTATATCTAAAATAGGTGACGTATGGACTATTATTGAAAAGGAAAAGGTAGGTGGTTTTGAACATAGACTTCCTAAAAAGCAAAATCGTGCGTCAAGAGCTAATTCGATGGTAGATAACGAAAATAATATGACAAACATGTCTGGTTGTCTAATCAATGTGGATGATTTATAATATATTAGTAAATTTTATATAGTATAGTATAAATTGTAAATTATGTTACGAATTAGTCGATGTTATCATTATGGGGACACTCTAATTTATGAGAGCCATAATAATTTACTCGAATATCAGACGAAGAAAAAGGAATAGAGGATGGAGGTTTTGGAATATCCATTTTTTTATTATCATACAATCCACCACAGAAATCAGCGGGAGAGCATTCTCCATTATTGGGCGTCGCCCAGTATCTTACATTATTTGTATACTGAGCATACGACGAACCAAATATAGGATAAAAGGTTGAATTCTCAGCATAGGTGTTTGTTGAAACGCCCATCTTTTTTTTCAATGGATATTCGTCTAATATAGGAACATCCACACTAAGAGGATAAGTTCCTGGAGTTAAGCTTACAAACCCTTCCATGTTATTTCCAGTAAATGGGATGCTTATTATCGCAAACAATAATGCTAAAATTAAAAATATCATTTTTTTATCTATCAACGCCATATATAAAATAAAAATATTTTATTTATTTTATATTTGTTTATTACAAACAACTATTTATTCTTACAAACAACCATTTAAACTTAATTAATGTATAATAATTATATTATATTGATGACCGAGTTGGTGGAAGACGAAATGCGTGTTTTAAAACGCAATGGTAAATATGAAAATATCGGATTTGACAAGATTTTAAAGCGTGTGAAAAGTATTGGCCAAGAATGCGGAATTAAATTAAATTATACTACATTTGTTATGAAAGTCATCGACCAATTATATGATGGTATTCCTACTGCTAAAATCGACGAACTAACCGCCGAACAGTGTGCGTCGCTTAGTATTCAACATCCAGATTACAATATATTAGCGGGTCGTCTAATTGTTTCGAATCATCATAAAAATACGTCTGGTTCCTTTTTTTCGGTTATGAAAAAATTATATCAATTCAAAGATGTACATCAGAAACCGTATCCGTTAGTAAACAAATATTTTTTCGAAACGGTCGAAAAAAATAAGGATGAATTGGAAAAAATGATTGACCACGAACGCGACTATTTAATTGATTATTTTGGATTTAAGACGTTGGAACGTGCGTATTTGATGAAAATAGGCGGCATAGTTGTTGAACGTCCTCAGTATTTGTGGTTGCGTGTTGCTATCGCGATTCATGGTGATAATATGAAAAATGTTCGAACAACCTATGATTTAATGTCGCAAAAATATTTCACTCATGCCACACCCACTCTTTTCAATGCCGGAACCCCGAACCAGCAACTCAGTTCATGTTATTTGTTAGCTTTGGAAGACGACAGTATCACTGGAATTTATAATACCCTATCAGATTGTGCGCAAATTTCCAAATATTCTGGTGGTATTGGCTTACATATTCATAACATTCGCGCATCCGGTAGCCATATTCGCGGAACAAATGGAAAAACAGATGGTCTAGTGCCGATGCTCAAGGTTTATAATGCGACAGCCCGCTACGTAAGTCAAGGAGGGAAAAGGGGTGGAAGTTTTGCTATTTACCTAGAGCCTTGGCATGCGGATATAGACAATTTTCTCGAGATGAAGAAAAATCACGGTGACGAAGAAATGAAGGCGCGCGACTTATTTTATGCTCTTTGGATACCAGATTTGTTTATGGAACGGATAAAGACAAATGGAGATTGGACATTGATGTGTCCAGACCAATGCCCGGGTCTATCAGACGTATATGGCGCAAAATTCGTGGAGTTATATACAAAATACGAGACAGATGGCAAGGGAAGAAAGACGGTAAAAGCGAGGGATTTGTGGTTTAAGATATTGGACAGTCAAATGGAAACAGGAACACCTTATTTGCTATATAAGGATGCTGTAAATGAAAAATCAAATCAAAAAAATCTTGGAATCATCAAGTCGTCGAATTTATGTACTGAAATTAACGAGTATAGTGACGACAAAGAGACGGCTGTATGTAATTTGGCAAGTATAGGACTTTCCATGTTTGTAAAAGATGATAAATCATTCGATTATGATAAACTACACGACGTTACCAAAGTAGTTGCTGAAAACTTGGACAAGGTCATAGACATTAATTTTTATCCCACTGATAAGACAAGACGAAGTAATATGAGACATCGTCCGGTCGGGATTGGCGTTCAGGGGTTAGCAGATGTGTTCGCCCTAATGGATATTCCATTTCATAGCGAAGCCGCCAAAACAGTAAATATCCTCATCTTTGAAACTATTTATCACGCCGCTCTGGAAAAATCAATGGAAATCGCCAGAGATAGACATGTTCGTATCCAGCAAGCCAAGGCAGACGGTAAATATGTTGAAACGGGTGTTCTCTCGATATTGAATACATACGAATTACATCTTGAGCAAAAAGAATTTAGTGGGTCTTATAGCACATTCGAAGGCTCGCCTTTATCGCAGGGCATATTCCAATTTGATATGTGGTCAGTGAAGCCATCAGATAGATATGATTGGCCCGAATTACGCAAAAATATTATTCAATATGGTGTTCGCAACTCGCTTTCTGTTGCCCCCATGCCCACAGCCAGCACCGCCCAAATATTAGGTAACAATGAATGTTTTGAACCATTTACAAGTAATATTTATACAAGACGAACGCTCGCCGGAGAATTCATTATTGTAAATAAATATTTAATGAAAGAGCTTATTGATTTGAAATTATGGAATGAAGATTTGAAAAATACTATTATTGCGAACAATGGTAGTATTCAACATATCGCAGGTATTTCACAGCATATCAAAGAGAAATACAAGATTGTGTGGGAAATTCCAATGAAACATATTATTGACATGTCAAGAGACCGCGGCGCGTTTATTTGTCAAAGCCAAAGTTTGAATTTATGGGTCGAAGAACCTACCTATAAAACATTGACTTCTATGCACTTTTATTCTTGGGAAGCGGGATTAAAGACGGGTATGTATTATCTTCGTCGTAAAGCAAAACATCAGGCTCAACAATTTACGATTGAACCAGAGAAAAAAACAACTGTATCGGAGGAGCATGAAGTCTGTGAAATGTGTTCTGCTTAGAATTCTACTTATACTATCGTTTGACCTAATATTTATTTTGTTTTGTTTATTTTTGTTTTGTTTCGCGGGTCCTAATGAGCGTCTCTCAACATTAGACGGATTGTTCGATTTATACGTGAAATATCCTGTTTTAGTTCGAGTTGAATAAAACATCGCATACATAGGAGTATGTCAATGAGAGCATTATGTGTATTTTTAGGAATTTGCTTGAATAGCTCAGTGTGTAATTCACTTAGAGTTGGATATTTGAAATACTTGTCTCCATTTTTTCCAATGCGTTCGATTTTACATACGTCTATACTGTTCTTCATCGTACAATACGTGTCATGAACATTCATCTTTATTTTGTTTCTAACACCTTCTACAATTACCATTCGCTTATCAAATGATACGTTATGACCCACTAGTAAATCACTTTTCTCGGCGAATGCGTTAAACTTGTTCAGTGCGGCTTGAATGGATATACCCTTGCTGTCCAACATTTCTCTCGAAATATTATGAATTTTTTCACTTTCAGGAGTTATATTAATATTCGCATCTATATTAATATAATCATCTTCCACCGTAAGTATTTCGTTGGTCTCAGTATCATAAACAATATAAGATAGCTGAATCACATGTGGCCACTTTTGAGTATCATATATACTCGGGTTTCTCTCCGTCGGTAGCCCCGTTGTTTCTGTGTCAAATACCAATACTTTCATATTGTTGTTGTTCTTTAAGTTAAAAGTAGTAATATTTGGTTTCGAACTTCAATTTTATTTTTCTAGGGTGTAATGTATAGAATGGCTGATTCCAGTTATAGAAAATGGCAGATTAGCATCTTCTCCGCGTTTATTTTTATTTTAGTCGTACATCCATACACATACGTGTTGACACAAAACTTGTTTGGCGGTCTTTTAGGAAAAATTTCAGAACCAAATGGTTGCCCCACAACACGTGGATTAATCCTTCATACAATTGTGTATATCTTATTGGTTCGCGGTTCTATGGATTTGAACCTGTTTACAAAATAATGACAATATTTCCATATGGTGATTACATGTATTACAGTGTAAATTTTATATTATATATCGTGAGTTTATAATATAAAATTGAATATTTAAAAATACAATGTAATAAAATAAATATACAATGAGTCAGAAGATAATGTTTGACATGTTTAAATATAAGACTACATCTACGGATACTTCTACAACAGATGTAAACATAGCCACCACGATACCGAGTTGTCGTGATTTGCGTAAATTAAATTTACAAGTAGAGAAAAATAAGAAAAACGAAGAAAAAGCGAATAAACTTAGAGACAAGTATGTAGAAGCGCTAGAATCTATAATAAATAAGGATAGTCAGTATCAATCTATCTCCCTTGTAGATGATATCAAGCTATTTAAAAGAGAACGCGACGAAATCAAACGAAATACCTATTATGGTTATACTGAGAAGAATACATTCGTAGATACGGTATTACATATTATGGAGTGGTTCAAAGATTTTCAATCTAAAATTACGTTTAAAACCTTTGAAAAGATGATTGAAACGTTGCGCTTTGAAAATCATAGTAAATACTTTTTAAGAAATATCGTCGACAATCCATATGAATTAATTCAGATTGAACATTCGACGATTAATTTTAACCAAGCGTTTCGCATAGCAAAAGAATTACAAATCCCAGTTAGTGATGAAGTATTAATACAAAAGTGGGCGATATTTGCGGTTCAAGACAATAATGGTAGTTTTTATAAAATTAAAAGTCATCCTGATTCTAACGATGCGTATAAACAGTATAGTGATAGGTCTTATAAACAAGGATGGTATTGGTTGCTTCGCAAGTTTTGCGATGAAAACAAGTTATTAGCCCATTACGGGAAATATCTTGTCATATTGAATAGTCTTATGGTTGAACATAAAACAATGAAGAATCTATATGGAATCAAAGATTTTGTAGAAATCGAAAAAAATATAGGCGACGCTATAATGGATTTATATTATGATAATAGCAATGAACTCCACGAGGAGGCATTTGATAGTTTTATTGTAAAGTTTGAACGAGGAAAATCTACATTCGAAACACCCTTCAAATTTAACGATGAGCAAATTAGTGCCATTAAACATGCTATTACGGATAAATTATGTATTATTACAGGCCCGCCTGGAACTGGTAAAAGCACCATTGTTGAAGCGGTCATTGAGTGGTTTAATATCCAATCACTACAAACAAAGCGCGATTATGTCATTAGTTTAATGGCTCCCACTGGAAAGGCGTTTAAAGGATTACTTGATAAATGTAGGAATATCAATGATGTCGCTATTTGTGGCACTCTTCACAAGTGCTTATTAAATACATTTCCCAAAATGGAGAAACAAATAGATGAGGCAACTCGTGTAAAATCATATGAACCAGGGATTGAAGAAGCGAGTAAGAATGGGTCGAAAAAACAATATCCGCAGTATATTAATAAAATTATAGTAGATGAAACTTCCATGGTGGATATATTTATGTTTCAAAAATTGTTAAAAAAATGTAAATATTTCAACTGTGACTTGGTGCTATGTGGTGATATTAAACAATTGCCTCCAGTAGGAAAAGGGAGACCGTTTGAATGTATTATTAAATCTGAATTGTTTAATACGGTTCATTTGACCGAAATTAAACGTCAGGATACAGGAAAGTTAAAGGATTGTATTATCAAAATCAATAAACGAGAATTAGCCATGGGTGACTTTGATAATGATTCCACCATCTTTATAAATCATACTTTTACCGACGAAGACAAAACCATTCAAATATGTAATAAACTTGTAAAAAAATACGGCAGGAATAGCATTGCTTTTATTACCCCTGAAAATAACAAACAACCTGGTGTATTTGAAATGAATAAATTATTACAGAATAATGTTTATAATTCTACCACACCATATAAACATGGTTATTTTAAAGAAGACGACTTTGTTATGAGGACAGAAAATAAATACGACGATGATATTATTCGGGTAAATGGGGATACTGGTATTATTAAATTCCAAGGGGGTAATGCTTATATTCATTACGACGATGATACGAATAGTATAGAGAAAATGTCTATCTATGATATAGCGGATAATTTCACGTTGAACTATTGTAATACAGTACATAAATATCAAGGCAGTCAGAAAGATGTAGTCGTATTCATTTGTTCATCTATTCATAGTAGCCTGTCATGGGGGACAAATCGATTAAAATTGGCGTATACAGCTATTTCAAGAGCAGCAAAAAATCTTATTATCTTAGGAGATAAGGAAACATTCTTTGCCATACAAAACTGTAAGGAAGAACCGTTTGTAAGTAGCTTTATGAGTGAATTTAACGATTGTGAAATTGAACTAGAATATGAGTAACAAAATAATATGATAATATGATGTCTCGACTATTTAGCAATAATCTTTACAAATACCATATGTTTTACGATGCCATTTACTAATGCCATAATTTTTTATTCCGTCCAAATGTTGCTTTGTGCCATATCCCTTATTTTTCTCAAGACCATATCTTTCTTTTAATTCAGGATATTCTTCACATAATTCTTCAATGTATTTATCACGTTCTGTCTTTGCTAGAATAGATGCCGCAGCAATCGCACAATATTTATTATCACCGCCTTCAATACATATATGATTCACATGGGTAAAGTTATCGTCTTTAAACAGCATATATGGTTTGAAATCATTTCCATCGACTAATAGAAAGTATTCTGGTTCTGGGTTTGGTTCTTGTTTTTGTTCTTGTTCGTCGTTTTCTGTATTTGATTTATTATTCATTTCAATAACATTTTTTATACTTTGATGCATACTATTCAATACGGATTGTCTGATATTAATATTGTCGATGATTATTTCGTCATTATACGTTACACTCCAAGCCAATGCGTGTTCTTTGATATGTTGAGCTACCTCTAACATTTTTTTGCTGCTACTGAATTTCTTACTATCCTTCATTTTATGAAAATCAAATATTCCATCGCCTTCTTTAGGTAAAATAACGGCTGCTGTATATACTCTTCCGAATAAAGGCCCACGCCCTGCTTCATCAATGCCTATTTCTAATAAATGACTTTCCTCGTTGTAAAAGTGATTTAATGGTTCTTGTTTGCTTCGAGGCATATTATATTATTTACGTTATTTACATAATAATGGCTAAAATATTTTCATTCAATTTTAAAATTTTCTTAAAGTATATTATAGAATGAAGTTTCAAAAATTACACTTATTTATTATTTTGTTATTGTCATTAGTATTTTGCGGTTGTTTAGGTAGCTTTATGCGAGAAGGTATGTCGTCCAGAAGAGAAACGATTGTGGTTGAACAAATTGCTAACCCCAACAGCGCGCTTCCAAAAGGATTACCCGCAAGTGATATTCCACCTGGACAAGAAAATATGTATATTTTAAAGTCGGAAATAGTGCCTCCTGTATGTCCCATGTGTCCTCAGGCTGCTGCTTGTCCTAGACAAGATAAATGTCCTCCTTGTCCTGCGTGTGCGAGATGCCCCGAACCGGCATTTGAGTGTAAAAAAGTGCCTAACTACTCCAGTTCAAATGAAAATTATCTTCCTCGTCCCGTTATAGCTGACTTTAGCCAATTTGGTATGTAAATAATAGTGTTACTAATCCAACACTCATTGAAAAATATTATGAATTGATTATATTTTTCAATATTTACTCCCTACTCTTTTTACATTTTTCGTCCATCTGAAACGTGTTACATCTCTCTTCTTTTGGAACTATCTTAATAATACATTTTGATTTCTTTCCATAAAGTGGTTCTGTACATCCCTTTTCCTTTTCCTTTTCCTTTTTACGCGTTTTATTAAACTTGAATATGTTTGGTTTCTCTTCCGTACATCTGGCTCTAAAGTGTTCGTATCTTTCTCTCACATCACAATATGTTAGACCTGACTTTTTTCCTAAATTCTTATTTACTCTTTCATGTAATTTATACACATAACGAGAAAAACTCTCGCGGTTCTTCATATGTTCCATTGTCAATGGAAATGCCTTGTAATTTTTTTTCAAGTTCTCTCTACAATATTTACAAGGAAGAACGTTTTTCAAATTTAACATATACTCTCTGTAGTGTATCTTATCTTCCTTTGTAGGATTGACAGGATAGTTGAAACTCATTGTATGTAAAAAATGCCACTGTGCCGGACCCCATACACTAACAAGCATTCCATCTCCGTCATTAAAATCTTTTTTTGTAAAAACCCGCTTGATTGTTTTATTTTTACTAGATTTCATATTTTTACTAGATTTCATATTTTTACTAGATTTCATATTTTTACTAGATTTCATATTTTTACTAGATTTCATATTACATTATTTAGAGAAAAAACTTTACGCATATATTATAATGAAGGACTTGACCCAAAAAATATATCAGGGGTTTTGTGATGACACAAAAACGTCCTTTTATCTGAACGCAGGGGCAATATTACTGATTTTTCTATTTATGATGGGTCCTCTTCAATCATCCGGATTTACAAATATAGTAGCTAGATTAGTTATCATCGCATTATTAAGTTATTCGTTATATATTACCATAATTTCATCAAATTCGTTGTTAAATATAGAAAGTATCTTTGTGAATCCTAGTTTAGCAATAGTTAGAAATAATTTTCTCTTAAATGTTGGGTTTTCGCTATTTTTACTCGTCTTTGTGTTATATTTGCTACATGGGTTTTTTTATTAGATGTTTCATTTTCTTTTATTTTCAGGTTGAGTATCTATATGTTTTGGTAATTCGTTTTTAAAAAGAACATTTTATATATAAAAAATATATAACATGTTAGAAAATATTCAGACAGGAGCATATAATTTAGTTACCAATACAAGATTTTGGATGATATTGGTTGTCATCATCTTCTTTTTGATTGTAGCTGGTTATGTGTATAATAAATACGTTACACCGATGGTAGATGCTAAGTTTATACCCAATAATGAATTTCACGGAGAAGGTACTGTAGGTGGTTCGAATACTGATGCTATACAAGAAGTAGAATTATATATATTTACAGTAGGATGGTGTCCTCACAGTAAAAAGGCCATTCCTATTTGGAACCAATTAAAGGATGAGTATGATAACAAGCCATATAATGGCTATAAAATAAACTTTATTCAGGTCGATGGAGAGGAGAGTCCTGATTTAGCAGATAAATACAAGGTTGAAGGGTATCCTACTATTAAATTAGTAAAGGGTAACCAGATTATTGAATATGATGCGAAACCATCTGTAGCGCATTTAAAAGAGTTTCTAAACAGTACTTTGTCCTAATTCTTTTTCATAATGTAAAAACAACTCTGCGTAAGATTTGCCTTCTTCAATCAGTTCCTTCATATTCTCTCCATTTGTCATATATTCAAACCATGTCGAAAGGTCTGCCAGTTTCTTATCACATAAACATTTCAATTCATATCGAATTGGAACAGGCGTAGAATTTATTTGAATATGTTTAACAATTTTATTCATAGATGCTTGTAAATATTGAAAAATGTTCATTTCATTATTTATGATTTGCTCCGTATTACTCCATTTATTTTTAATACCTAAAACTTCGTCTGTATTACACTTTTCATTTTGTAAACACTCATTTAACGGGTAATTATCAAATAAACTGCCATCGACGTAGCACTTGTCGTCTTCTATGATTGGTTTAAATAATACGGGAACCGCGCTACTCATTTCTAACGCTTTAATCAGTGATAAATCAGGATGTGTTTTGTAATTTAAATCTATTTTTTTAAATGAATTCATTTCAACGGTAAAGCAATGAATATCGATTTTATTGTATTCGTAATATTCTTGTAGTGTGATATCCTCCGATAAATCTTTCGCGGTTAATAATGGTTTTAATATCTCTTCTACCATGTTAAATTGAAAAACACCTTTACTAGAATATAAGTCAAAAAAATTGTCAGGCTCCAATTTAAATACTTTCTCCCAAGGGCGCTTTAGAAAATAATCATCCAGAGTTTGCCAGTCATATTTTAATGATATGATGACTGCTATTATTGCTCCAGCAGAGGTTCCGTATATTGATTTGATATCATTAATATTTATAAAATCTTGTTCAAAGAGATATTTTAGCGCGCCGTAACATAATAAGCCAGTGGGACCACCCCCGTTTATAACGATATGTTTAATCATATTGTTATATACATAGATGTATTTAAAACACTTTTATCTAAATTGTGTAAGACATTAGATATTGTTCAATCCCTTTATATTCATCGTAGTAAATTTTATGATAAAATTTTTGTATAATTCCTATCACGGATATGATACCGAAACTAAACAAATATAATTTGGTATCACCTTCAATACAAACACTATTTGACTTGTTAAAATAATTATATAAGTAAATCAATAAAATACCGATTGCTATTGTAAATGTATTATGTAGAATATCTTCAATGTTCTCATTGAGAATTCTGTATTGTGGGTGATATTTGTTTATGAATATACCACTAAATATGGATACAATCCATAATATCTTTACACCTATTATAAAAAATAATATAGTATCTAAATTCCCATTTTTTATCGTTGAATACGCCATTATTATATACTGTTATAAAAAATACAAAACGATGGAAATATAATAAAGTATTCTTTCTCATTTTTTTTTCTGTCAAGAAATTAATATGAATATATTTACATTGTCAGAAGAGAATGATTTAACAGATAAAATCAATCTGGATGATTTATTTGAGAAGAAGAGAGAAATTGCTGAAAATAAACTAGTATTATATAATAAAATATTAAGTCGTATTCATCATAAAATTAAACTCACCTCGAATCAAAACAGAGGAAAGGAACAGTTTGTTTGGTATTTGATACCCGAAATTATGATTGGTGTTTCAAGATATGATGTATCCGAGTGTACCGGTTATATAATTCGCAAACTACGCGAAAACGAGTTTGTAGTGCGATATACTCATCCGAATCTCGTATTTATTAGCTGGGCACATTGGATACCGGGATATGTGCGACAAGAATATAAAAAACAAACCGGTGCGACTATTGACGGATATGGTAATATCGCAGATAAAGATAAAGATAATGGTACACAGATTGAAAATGGTAACATTTTGAATGTAAATGAACAATTATTAAATAATTCTAGTACCCGAATTACTATTAACAAGGAAAAGGATACTGAAAAAGGAAAAGATTATAATTCTACTAAAAATTACAAACCTACTGGTATATATGCAAATGATATATTACAAAGAATTCAAAATAAATTCTCGACTTGATAACTGATTTTTTGTCTATTTTCTCTCGACTTTATAATATACTATTCAATCTAATAGTAAATTATATTACACCAATGTTGTCATGTTACAATTGTATACTTCAATGAACTATTACAGAACGATAGAGAGAAAATAAAGAATAAATCCATACTCCTCCGTAAAATTATCCTCGAAATCTGGTCGCGGCATTCCTGATTTTTGGATTTCGTTTTTTTTGGACATGATTTTCATGTAGGTAAATTGTGCTACATAATTTTCATTTTTCAAAATTCCAAAAAAGGCTATGTAGGTTATGTAGATGGCTACCTACATATGAAGGGGGACTTTTTGAACGAAAAAAAGTGGTTTGTTTTTGATACTAGTAGGTATTTTACTTTTTACAAAATTTTCAATTTGATTTTCGATTTTAAAAAATTACACAAGGTATTTTTGTGTGTTTTTTTATTTTCCCGAAAATGAAATGAAAAAAACGTGAAAAAGTGATTTAGAGCATAATGCTCTGATTTTATTTTTGATGTTTTTATTTTTGTTACTGTAAAAAATAGATATTTTATGTGAAATGATTTAGGGGTTTTTTGTCTTAGTCTATTATACTAATAAATGGCTAATATTTTACCCATAGAAAACCCCGAAAAACAAAATTATATATTTGAATGTAAATCATGTCACTTTACATCGTGTAATAAAAAGGATTATACACGACATTTGTTGACACGTAAACATAATTTACTAGTATATACTAATGGGATTACCCCAAAAAACCCATCTTATATATTTAAGTGTGATTGTGGAAAAGAATATAAGCACGAACCTTCTTTATACAAACATAAAAAAAAATGCCAGTATACACAAACGAAGACAGTTATTCCAATAGATCATGCTTCATTGACTGAGAAAATTATAGAGTTGGTTATGTCAAAAAACCAACAATTTATTACTGAATTGGTGTCAAATATAACTAGTTCAAACAAAGATGTAATGGAGAAGATGATAGAACTAATGCCTCAAATAGGAAACAATTCACATAATCACACAAACAGTCATAATACTACTAATAACCAGTTCAACATTCAGATGTTTTTGAATGAGCATTGTAAAAATGCCATGAACCTAACTGATTTTATAGAATCATTACCGATTACAGCGGATACATATGATAGCACCATAGAAAATGGCCTCACCAAGACACTGACAAATATGATAACTAATGGCCTAAGTAAATTGGATATATTAGAGCGACCAATACATTGTACGGATGCGACGAGAAAAACCATCTACGTGAAAGAAGCGAATAATTGGGAAAAGGATACAGAATTATTACGAATACTTTTAGGTATAAAGACCCTCGCTAGGAAACAAAGGATGCTGATAAATAAATGGCAAGACGCAAATGAAGGGTGGGAAACTGAGGATTATATTCAGACAAAACTGACTACATTAATAAGTCATTCAATGACAAATATAGAATCTGATGAAAAGGAAACAAGCAAAATTGTGCGAACAATAAGTAAAAATGTGTACTTGGACAATGAAACGAAGCAACAATACTTGTGTTGAATAAATATCTTTACATAATCACTTAAATATATTTATTGTAATGGCTTGTTGTCAAAAATCATTATCAAAAAAACGGAAAACCGGTGTAAAAATATGGATTTGTCCTTTTTCGGACATGTTTTGAATGTAGGTAAATTGCGCTACATAATTTTCCTTTTTCAAAATTCCAAAAAAGGCCATGTAGGTTATGTAGAGGACTACCTACATATGAAGGGGGTCTTTTTGAATGAAAAAAATGGTTTGTTTTTGATACTAGTAGGTATTTTACTTTTTACCTTTTTTTAACTTTGATTTTCGATTTTAAAAAATTACACAAGGTATTTATGTGTTGTTTTTTGAAAAGAGGAAAATGAATTGAAAAAAATGTGAAAAAGTGATTTACAGCATAATGCTCTGATTTTATTTTTGATGTTTTAAAATTTGTTATTGTAAAAAATAGATATTTTGTGCGAAAGGATTTAGGAACATTTTATCTTCGTATAATATACGAAAATGACGAACGATTTTAGTTCCAAAAAGTTCAACAATTATGTGTGTAATATATGTGACTATAATAGTTGTCGTAAAAGTCAATACGATAGACATATATTGTCACGGAAACACCAAATACGAACAAATACGAACAAATGTACAGAAAATAGTTCCAATACGTTCGACATAACTTCAACCATTCATAAACAACATAGATGTCAGTGTGGAAAAATATTTAGACATGCTTCATCCTTATGGAATCATCGACAGAAATGTGATGTGGACGACGAGAAAAAACATAACGGTTCTAATACTATTTTACCCAACTTAGAAATCAACAAAGAATACTTGATACAAATGTTATTGAAGAACCAAGAGGTGATGGAAAATGTAATCTTGAAAAATCAAGATGTAATGGAGAAGATGATAGAACTAATGCCTCAAATAGGTAATCAAGTCCATACAAACAGTCATAATACTACTAATAACCAGTTCAACATTCAGATGTTTTTGAATGAGCATTGTAAAAATGCGATGAACCTAACGGATTTTATTGATTCGTTGCCTATAACCGCAGCAACGTATGATAGCACTATAGAAAATGGCTTGACCAAGACACTCACAAATATGATAACTAATGGCCTAAGTAAATTGGATATATTAGAAAGACCAATACATTGTACAGATGCCACAAGAAAAACCATCTACGTGAAAGAAGCGAACAATTGGGAAAAAGATACAGAATTAATACGAATACTTTTGGGTATAAAAACCCTCGCTAGGAAACAAAGGATGATGATAAATAAATGGCAAGACGCAAACGTTGGATGGGAAACAGATGATTATATTCAGACAAAACTGACTACATTAATCAGTCACTCCATGACGAATATAGAATCGGACGAAAAGGAAACAAGTAAAATTGTGCGAGCAATAAGTAAACACGTATACTTGGACAATGAAGAGAAGAAGAAATACTTGTGCTAAATAAGCATATTTCGTGCTATTGGTAAAATACATACTACTTGTTAAATGAAATAAAAAAGAATACAAATAAGTATTCTACAGTAATGTAAGTAAAAAAATGATTACTTAGTTACATTACAATTCGCTATCTATATTTATTGTTTATTTTTTGCTTATTGTTTATTGCTTATTTTACTCCTTCTTCTTAACAATCTTCTTAACAACCTTCTTAACTGGTTCAGGAACAACTTCCTTCGCAACAACTGCTGCTACTTCTGTCTTGACATCTTCCTCCTCATCTGAATCCTCTACTGCTGTAGAGGAAACATGAGCATCTGACTGCTCTTCGTCATCGTCATCAACAACATCATCATTCAGCGTTTGCTTAGTCATACGCTCCTTATCATCACTAGAGAGTTGAATATGACAAGTTCCTCTCATAGTGGCCTTGGGCTTGACAACTCCTTGAAATAGCTTCCAAGTAACGCCAAACTTTCCATTAGCAAACCAAATACCGCCACACAGTATTACCACAGCAACATTAGAACCCTTGGCAATAAGGTCCTTTGGAGTAATAGCACTATTCTCGAGGTCTGGGAAAATAGCACGTTGATTCACATCATACAGTTCAGTCTTCCATTCGCCTTCCCAATAAGGAATCTTCACCTTTAGGGTAGGTGCGCGACTGGTATCTGACTCACCACTATTCTTATCCTTGGGATACTTGAGCATAGGTGTCCATAGAGCGTCAATAGCATCCTCACTCATCTTTGTCTTGCCAAACCATTCCTTGGCATTAGTAATAGCATCTGCCTTAATCTTATTTTCAAACTCAATCATATTATTCATAAAATTAGTAGTATCATCCTTGGCATATTCCTCATTTGGAAACTGAAGAGCCAAATCGTATGAAACCTTACCACTCTTTTCATCAATATACTCATTCACACCCCATGTCAACATAAGAGGAGTTGAAATATACGTCGCACTATTAGCCCCCGCATTCAAAATACCAATACTCTTAGCACCTCTGGCATCAACCTTGGGCTTGGAGTACTTAATATCGGAAGTGGGGTTAAAGCTAGCACCTGAAAGAATCGTCTTAGAACTCATTGTCATCTGTGTATGTAATTAATATACGAGTTCATTCTTTAAATCAATTTTTTTTTATTATAAAAAGAAATAGAATTAAAATACAACTACACATATGTAAACGATTTAATTCGTATTTAATTCGTATTTAATTCGTATTTAATTCGTATTTAATTCGTATTTAATTCGTATTTAATTCGTATTTAATTCGTATTTAGTTTTATCGATATAGGTGTATGGAATGTGCCAAAATAGAAAAATAGAAAAATAGAAAAATACGGAAACATAAAAACAAACGAGAATGTCTTACACAGTTATGATAAGAGAGAAAAGGATGAATAATAACTATATAAATATATATATAGTATTATATTAATGACAGATACAGAATTTCCCGACTCATATTTAAAAGACAATGAAAATTTTGGAAAAAAAAATAAAAAAAATAGCAAAAATAATAAATTAGCCAATGATGAATTTAGTGTATTAAATATGACTGATTATGAACTAATAAAACAAAATAAATATAATATTTACCAATTAAAACACATTTGTGGATTTTATAAATTAAAAAAGGCTGGAAATAAGAATGAATTAATAAATAGGATTTATAATCATTTAAAATATTCTCTCTTCGCTGTAAAAATACAGAAGTTAGTAAGAGGTCATCTGTTACGAAGATATATTATATTAGCAGGACCTGCTCTAAGAAATCGCAGTATATGTATAAATGATACGGACTTTGCTACTTTAGAACCTATAATAGAAATACCATACAACCAGTTTTTCAGTTTTTCAGACAGTAACAGCAATATTTATGGGTGTGATATAACTTCTCTCTATGGATTGATATGTAAAAAATCAAAATATGATATTTACTCGAATAAACAACCATTAAATCCATATAATCGAACCCAAATTGAAGATACTTTAATCTCTAATTTCTCTCGTTATCTACGTTTAGCAAAGGTGAATAAGATAGACCATATTACAGTTGAAGAAGAAATAGTTGTAGATCCAGTCAAACAATTAGAAATGAAGACAATTGAATTATTCCAGTATATAAATGAATTGGGAAATTATGCTGATAGTTTATGGTTTACGAACTTATCTAGGCACATGATAGTATTATTTATCCGTGAAGTTTATGATATTTGGCATTATAGGGCACAACTAACTGAACAAATAATGAGAGATATTGTCCCACCACATGGAAATCCATTTGTAGGAATGAATTTACATTTAGCTCAAACACAAAACGACGAACATTTAAGAAAACAGGCAATAAAAATAATCGAATATTTGGTGAAATCTGGTCGCACACAAGAAAACCGTTCTTTAGGCGCATATTATGTTTTAGCAGCACTAACTTTAGTAAGCGAAGACGCGAGAAGTGCATTACCATGGCTATATCAATCCGTGGCCCATTAACTTTTATTTTTAGTTTGTTTCACAAAAACATTTTTTATAAAATTTTATTTAGGAATTATTTAGGAATTATTTCTGATGATAACCAATCATAACCAATCATATATAATATATATTGCGTTAAATAGCTTAAAAAGATATGTCTTAGTAGTGTATAATGGTAAGAACTACTAAGACTACTACTCCCGCTACTACTACTACTGCTCCTGTTGCTCCTGGTGCTCCTACTGCTCCTAAGACAGCATCCAAGGCATCTAAGGCTACTGCTCCTATTGAGGTAGCCCCTGTTTCAGAGGCTACTTCTACTCCGGTTGAGGAGGCAACCGCCTCTATTGAGGCAGTTTCTACCGTGTTTGAGCAGTTTTCTGCTTTTATGACAAAGCTCCAGGCTGTAAGTGCTCATATGTCATCACTTCGAACTGAGTTCCGTGGTCTTGAGCGTCAGGTAACACGTGACCTCAAGGCTGCTGCCAAGATTAACCTAAAGCGCAAGAGAAAGTCTGGAAATCGTGCTCCTTCCGGATTTGTCAAGCCCACTCTTATCTCTAACGAGTTGGCTGGTTTCCTTGGAAAGCCTGAGGGCACTGAGATGGCCCGCACTGAGGTTACACGCGAGATTAATGCTTACATTCGTGAGCACAAGCTCCAGGACAAGGATAATGGTCGTAAGATTATTGCGGACAAGAAGCTTACTGGACTTCTCAAGCTTAAGAAGGGAGATGAGCTTACATACTTTAACCTCCAAAAGTATATGTCTCCTCACTTTGCCAAGGCTGCTGATAAGGTCGCAGCCGCTGCTGCCGCTGCCACTGCGGCATCAATCACTGCTTAAATCATAAAATATGAAAAAACATCAGATATCAAATAATATATGAAAAAAACATTTTTATATTATTTCACATAGAATAACATAATACTCGATATTCAATATTCAATAGTATACACAATCCGCTTCAATCCGCGAATATAAAGTCTTCGGTTGCCATAATTACTTTTAAATTACTTTTATTAATAGGTCCGTTTAGTATTTTTAGGGTTTCATATTGTTTATATTCGGGCATATTTGTCAAGTTAAACATCGCCTGAATTTCATATAAATCAGATATATTTTTAATATAGGTAGTATTATCACATAACCATTCGTAAAAATCTAACTTATCACTTTGTTTGTATTTTTTAAAATACTTTACGGTCTTTAAAAGACTGGTATCATTCTCATTATCAATATTATAATCCGTTCCCGATACAATACATATGCTTTGAAATTCATCCATTGTTAAATTCAAGTCGACAAGCATATTTTTTAAATCATACATAATAACAGTTCTTTTCAATAAACTTATATATCGCAATACTCGATTACATCCATATACAAACAAGTCCATATCTTCACTTAGACAAGCATATGCCTTATTTTTACAAACCATTTTAGCACACAATTTATCTGCTTCTCCTGGAGCCTCAATGTACGATACACCATAAGATTGGATTAATAGTTTCACGTTTTCTATATCGGTGTGATGAACACGCACAAATTCCTTTTTCAAAGATTCCATATTATCTCTCATTTCCTTTTTTTCTTCTTCTGACGTATCCGATACATCTAACAATCTAGTTTCCAATTCTTTATATTTCATCTCAGCCTCTTTTTTATCATTTTTTCGTTTTTGTAACAAGTCATTCTTTTCTTTTGGTGGTTTTCCATCAAATACAAACAATGGGATAATATTATATTCTAGAAATAATGATATCATCAAATAAAAGTTTTCGAGTAGAGCATTCTCTCCCAAGAATCGATACAAATATATACTTGTATCGATTACTATTTTTTTATCACGCAAGTCATTTAAACTAATTTGTTTTATTGACTTGCTACAATTAGCCTGTAGATATTTATTTAGATATTTAATACCCATTTATGTATACTATAATTAGCACAAATAATACAAATATTAACATAATCAATTTTTATTTATTTCGATGTCAATCGCAATACGTCTTGAATGTCATTAGAGGTCATTCTTAACGTTCGAGACATGGCATACCCACCTTTTAAAAACGATTTTTCAATAGCAACTATATTTTTCTTAATATATGAATTTTTACAACAATCAGATATAAATTCTATATACGACTCCAAATTACCAGGCGTTTTTTTGAACTGGAGTAATAGATTATTATTTTTAGAACACCAAATCAAAAACTCACTATAATTATTCATCAATAAACTAGTAATGATGTAATAACTAAATACAGATGTTTTCTCCTTGTACAGATAATTACATATACCAATATTATCATCTTTTTTATCTGTTACCAATTTGTATTTTAAATCCATAAAATGTAATACTTTTAACGCTTGAAACAGAGAATGTTTGCCCTCATTTTCCATATTTATTTTAAAAGAATGAGTAAATAGATTAAAATTTATATTGTGGGTCGACTGAAGAGAAAGATACGAATAAATCATGGTATTTATAGTTCTAGCCCAAAATTCACAATAGCTTTCGTATAAATTAAATTCAATATTCACATTAAATATGTCTTTGAGTTTTTTATTCACCATATGTAAATTCATATCAGAAAAATCCAAGCCAAAATTATGAAATGTTTCATGAATAAATACTTTAAACCATTCTTCACTTCGATATAATACAATCTCCGTGCTTTCCTTACATCCAGTAGTATAAGCAGTATTTACATGTTCTGTATTTAAAACAACTAATTGATTATTAGGTAATTGTTTTTCAAATGGGGTAAGATATACATATACAGATACAGTTTTCGAACATTTTTTACTGGAATATTCATCCAGAATATAAAGCCACATATACATCATATGAATGTGTTTATGTAACACCACAATTTCGTATGGTTTCATTTCTTCTGTTAATATAAAATACACGTTAATCAATCTATTTTTTATTTTACATGTAAATTGTAAGCTGTATGTGGCATTATCCTCTACAAATTGTTGAATATGTTTTGGAAAAAAGTGACTGTCATACATAGATGGTTTGGGAATTTGTGTAATTAAATGAATTTTGGTTGTCGTATAATTAAAACAAGTCCCTCTTGTTTTTTTTGAAACATATTCATCTGCTTCGACCATTGAATCGTAAAAATCAGATAATATTTTATCAGTTTTTTTATTATTAATACTATTATTCGTCAAATAATCGTAGTTGAGTCCATTTATTTTGGTATTTATATAATCGGGCATTTATTATATAGATACAATTATTTTTATTATTTTTTCGATTATTATATAATTTACAATTTACAATTTACAATTTACATTTTACAATTTACAATTTATTTGAAACAAACCATAACTGTTTTTTTATACTATTCAGTATTCAATCTACTTCGAACAAGCATTAAAGAATTAGCTAGCTCGGGCTCCATACCCTTTTTATAATGTTGTAGTTTTGCCTTTTTCGTATGTAATAAAGCCTGTTTTAAATCTGTTTTATCTTGACTAAATTTGGCATATATTCCATTTTCTAATATTGTTTCTTCATTTCCTCCATAAAATGCCGGATCTATTTTAATATCTTTTGACCTTAACGTTTCTCCCTTGTGTTTTCCTGTCTTAGAACCGGCAACTCTTGCTAATTCAACATCTCCAGATATCTTAGAACCACTGTCTAGAGAGAAATACAAGTAAAAATCCTTGTTCGTATTTTTAAACTTATTTGCCTGATAATAATGTTCTACCGTTTTCCACTTATGACCGTCTAATTCAAATGGTGCTACATATTCATTATCTAGTTTTCTTCTCCATTCATTTATATCAGCTAATTGGGAGAATTCCTTTACCCTTTCTATTGGTATTTTCTCTCCACTACCTTTACCGGGTAATGGTTTATCATTTGATTTATTATAGAACTGAAATACAACCATGTTATCATATAGAGTGTTTTCATTTTCTTTGATTACATCCACCTCTAAATCGAGTGGTTCCTCTATACCCAAATCATCGTTAAACAACTTGAACTGAGGAATAATTTTATAGGGACCGGATGTTCCTTGTAAACAGTTCTTAGCAACATCCAATTTAATCCCATACGGAACCTCTTTGAAAGTAAATATTCTATGATGCTTATACGTAATTAGTTTATAATGAACGCCTGTGTAATCAAGTAATATATAATAGGCTGGTTCGAAAGTTCCGATATCTTCTAATATAGGGTCGTTTAATTGACCACACTGTAATACATTATTTTTGTCTCCTGCTTTCCATGCTTCACTTGAAAATATAACTAATTTAACATTCAAAACGCGTTCTAATGTAGAAATCGACCATGTATCTGCCCAAAATTCACATGTCTTTATTACTTTTTTCAAATCTTCAACAGAATGGACCTTTTTCATAAATTTAAATTCTCTCATTAATTCCTTTGATATCTTTGTCTCGGATTTCAATAATTTGTATTTTGTAGCTACTTCCTTGGCATTTTCAACAATTTTTTGTTGTTCATCTCTTTCTTTGGAATTTCGTAATCTATCTCTTAACTCGTTATTTAATTTACTCAAATCCTTCATCTCAGACTCCCCATCTTGAACCGCATTAACAAACATTTTATATTTTTCCTTGTAATTTTCATACAAGTCATGAGTGACTTCGTCTGACAATTTTCGTCTTAATTCCATAACACTTATGTCTTTGTCTACCGATTTAAACGCGTCTCGTATCACAGCAAATAAACAATCTCCATCTCCCTCATTATCAACCAACTGGTATGAATTGCTCTTTAAAAAATCTTGTACCCAAGGCTGTCCTTTTTCCAATGTATATTCTTTACTTTCTT
>Ga0222670_1000084_pt1 | contig 42112 bp, 29 predicted proteins | sample AntAcemetagen732_FD_181148 | JGI IMG/M metagenome (GOLD analysis project Ga0222670, IMG submission 181148) | Saline water microbial communities from Ace Lake, Antarctica - #732 | ecosystem: Environmental > Aquatic > Non-marine Saline and Alkaline > Saline | place: Antarctica: Ace Lake... | reverse complement strand
AAACCATTGGCGCCAAAAGACCGGTCCAAAAAAGTTCCCATGAGCACTATAGGCTGCTGGGCTTTATTAAAGGTGCTTTTAGCAAAGAAATTGTTGTTTTTAAAATCTGTATTATACCGATACCCTTGAGAGGTGTTTCTAGAAAAATGTAAGATCTGATCACTATTCACCTGCTTTAATTGGGTGCTTACTGCCCCTTGAAACTGATTAAAAGATCCCACACTCAATCTAGCAATGCCTTGAGCGCCTAAATCCTTCTTAGTGACTATATTAATAGCGCCTGTAAAAGCGTTTTGACCAAATATACGCGCAGAAGGACCTTTGACTATTTCAATACGCGCTATGAGCTCTATTGGTAATGCCATATTAAGGGTGTGGTGTCCTGTTTGTGGGTCGTCTACTTTTATACCGTCTATTAATAAAAGGGTCTGGTCAAAGCTACCTCCCCTAATATATAAATCTGCTTGCTGGCCTCCTGCGCCTCTTCTTCTAATGTCTACACCTGCCACTGACTGAAGTAAGTCTGCTAAATTAGTGGCTGCAGCATTTTTAATTTCTTGGGCACCAACAATAATCAAGGTTCTAGAATTTTCAGACAAAGGAAGGTCAATTCTTCCGCTACGCACCACTACTTCTTTAAGGTTTTGAGTTGCTATTGAATCTTGAGACAAGACCGTTTGAGACACCAAACTAAGGACTAAAAAACAAAGTGTTTTAAGAATACTTTTCATGATCTTTTAAGTTATATAAAACAAAAATTAAACATAATTCTCTGCAAATAATTTAAAAAAAATCGGTTTAGGTTATTGACGTATTAAAACAAAAAAAACTGCTATTTTGAATAGCAGTTTTTGATAGTAATTTCATTGAATTAGTCTGCTAAGACTATGATTTTGTTGTTTTTAACCTCTAAAGTCCCACTGTTTACAGAAAGGGTATATACCCCTTTTTCCAGTGCAGAAAACTTAGCCGCATGGGCTTCAATTAATTCAGAAACGCCTTGTAATTTAAGTATACCAGCTTGTAAAGAAGTTACTAGTGGGGCATGGGCACTCAAAATCTGAAAAGAACCATCTAAACCAGGAGCGCTTACCGCTGTAATTTCTCCTGCATATAAGGTGGCTTCTGGAGATACAATTTCTAAATACATAGTAGTCATTTAAGTTTAAAGGAATGATTAAGCTTCTGCTAACATTTTTTCTCCAGCCTCAATAGCCTCTTCTATAGTCCCTTTTAAGTTAAAGGCAGATTCTGGTAAGTGATCTAATGCACCATCCATAATCATATTAAATCCTTTAATGGTTTCCTTAATATCTACCAATACACCTGGAATTCCAGTAAACTGTTCTGCTACGTGGAAAGGCTGAGACAAGAATCGTTGTACCCTTCTTGCTCTACCAACCGCTAATTTATCTTCTTCAGACAATTCTTCCATCCCTAAAATGGCAATAATATCTTGTAATTCTTTATAACGTTGCAACAATTCTTTTACCCTTTGTGCACAACCGTAATGGTCTTTACCTAAAATTTCAGCTGTTAAGATTCTTGACGTAGAATCCAATGGATCAACTGCAGGATAAATTCCTAACTCTGCAATCTTACGAGACAATACCGTAGTAGCATCTAAGTGAGCAAAAGTAGTTGCTGGTGCTGGATCCGTTAAATCATCTGCAGGTACATAAACGGCCTGAACAGAAGTAATAGAACCTCTCTTAGTAGAGGTAATACGCTCTTGCATGGCACCCATCTCTGTAGCCAATGTTGGTTGGTATCCTACTGCAGAAGGCATACGACCTAATAATGCAGACACCTCAGATCCTGCTTGAGTAAAACGGAAAATATTATCTACGAAAAATAGCACGTCTTTCCCTTGTCCCTCTCCGGCACCGTCACGAAAATACTCCGCAATAGTCAATCCAGAAAGTGCTACACGAGCACGGGCTCCAGGAGGCTCATTCATTTGACCAAATACAAAGGTTGCTTTAGATTCTTTCATAGCAGACTTATCTACTTTTGTAAGATCCCAACCACCTTCTTCCATAGAGTGTAAGAAGTCATCTCCGTATTTGATAATACCAGACTCTAGCATCTCTCTTAATAAATCATTTCCTTCTCTTGTACGTTCTCCAACGCCCGCAAACACAGATAAACCACCGTGTCCTTTGGCAATGTTGTTAATTAACTCCTGAATCAATACTGTTTTGCCTACACCGGCACCACCGAATAATCCAATTTTACCTCCTTTTGCGTAAGGCTCAATCAAGTCAATTACTTTAATTCCTGTAAACAATACTTCTGTAGCTGTAGAAAGATCTTCAAATCTTGGCGCTTGTCTGTGTATTGGCAAACCGTCTTTTCCGGCTTTAGGCAAATTACCCAAACCATCAATTGCGTCTCCAATCACATTAAAAAGACGTCCGTAAACATCTTCTCCAACAGGCATTTGAATGGCACTACCCGTAGCTGAAACCTCAGTTCCCCTACTTAAACCATCTGTAGAATCCATAGATATCGTACGAACTGTATTCTCTCCCACATGAGATTGAACTTCTAACACCAAAATAGTACCGTCTGCCTTTTTAATTTCTAAGGAATCGTAAATTTTAGGAAGTGCAGTTCCTGCGTTAAATTCTACATCTACTACAGGGCCAATAATTTGTGAAACTTTAGCGTTACCTTGAGCCATTGTTTTATTGTTTATAAAGATTTACATACTTTGTTTAAAATCAGCACACTATTTGTTCTGATTTTAGGGTGCAAATATAAGCCTTTCTCTGGTAATTAAAAACGGCAAATACGACTTTTTTTAAAAAGCAAAATCCCGCTTTTTTCTGGTAAAAGAAAATAGCGGGATTTTTATTTTTATGGAGTGTTCTTTTACTGCATTGCAGGGCTAAAATTCGTAGGATAATCTCCTATATCTAATAGATTTCCTGAAGCTTCAAAATTAGATCCAAATGTAGCATCTAAAGTTTTCATCATTAGGTTACTCAATAACGCATAACCTCTTGGGTTAGGATGAACCCCATCTAATGAAAATACACCACCAGTAACAAGATTTGACGTCACTGTGAATTTCCCATCAGTAATTCCTCCTGAAGCCAATTGTTTCATATAAGCATTGGCGTCAAAATGAGCTAAACCAGCAGCTGTAGCTGCTGCTTTTATGATATTGTTGTAACCGTCAATAGCCGTTTTAATTTCTGCTTGCTCCTGAGGAGTTAACACCCATTTGTCTGCTAAAGGAACCGCTACACCATTTACAGTAAGTGGGTTTCCTGGTACCGCTAAAGTTCCAATAAACGCAGAAGCAGGTAGTACTAGTAAATCTTCCGCAGTAGCCTGTCTGTATTTAGGTAGCGCTGCAAAAGCTGGATTAATAGCTCCTAAATCAGTCAGAGACTCATCTACAATCACTACCGCATTTCCAGCTCCAGCTGAAAAAGAAATAGTTCTTTTTGCCACTTCCTCAGCACTTAAAAGACCTGTGCCCTGTAAAGCCTGGTAGGCCCCTTGTAAACCACCGTTATATGGTGCGTAAGCAGCATTAACAGCGCCTGCAGTAGCAGCATCTAGTGGTACAGGGTTGTGAGGTACTGTGGTAAAATGGGGAATACTTGTAACATAAGGAATGTTAGCCACAACACCTTGGGCACCGCCAGCGGTTAAAGTAGCTATTAATGCACCATAAGTACCATCAAAACCAACTCCAGGAGTGCCAGATACAGGCGTTAGAGGGTTGGTTCCGTTTCCTCCAGTAGTTGCGTAACCTAAAGCGTCATTGTTTCCTATCCAAAGAGAAAAGAAAGTTGGCGCCTGTGCCATGGCATCTGCTAAAACAGATGCGTTAGGTGAAGAAGCCATTCTTACAAAATATGGATTGGCTAAACCTAAGGCTACATTACCAATATTACCGTATCCGGGGGCCAATAAGTGGTAACTTTTAGCACCTGGAACCCCCATATTGTTGAAAGGTCCACTTGGATTATTAGTCGCTATATCAGTAGTTGGTGTTGCTGCTGGATTGGCTGTTAATAGTGAGGCTGGGCCTGCTCCATTAAAAAATAATCTCGGGCCTGCAATGACATTTCCAGCCAATAAAAGACCTCCATTGTTGTCGTTCATCATGGGTTGAGAGAAAGTGCCTCCACCTGCTTTAGCGAATTTTTGGGCCAATAAATTTGGCATAGACATTTGCTGAGACGCCTTAAAAAGCGCGCCGTCTGTATAACCTGCAGTCAATGAGTTCCCAAGAGAAACGTATTTACTCAAATTCAAACTTCCAGCGCTTAAAGCAGGTAAAGGTGCCGCTGGTGCTGGTCTCTCTATAGCATCTTGCTCACAAGAAACCAGTAAGGCCATCCCCAATACGTAAGGGATGTATTTCTTTATATGTATAGATATCTTTTGCATGATCGATTAGTTGTTAATGGTTAATGAAAGATAGTACTGAGAACCTATAAGTCCAGTTCCAAAGGCAGTAAAGTAGTCATAGCCGCCTAAATTAGCTGCACCTAGTTTTAAAGTAGACTTTAAACTTGGAATGGTATAGTTTATTTGAGCATCTATAGTAGAGAAAGAAGGTACTTCTCCGTCTCCAAAGGTTGCTTCCCAGAAATAATCATCGCTCCATCTCCAAGCAACATTAAATCCAAAATTATCTACCAATTCAGTAGATCCAAAACTCGCTTTTACCTTGTGCTCTGGCGTGTTAAAGTTGGTTCTAAAATCTGGATAAAGTGTTCTGTCAAAATCTTGCTTGGTAAAGGTATAGTTAGCTGTAAAGTCAAACTTCTTAAGCACTTTAGCAGTTAACATACCAGACGCACCATAAGAGTTAACATCTACTGGTGAGTTGGTATACGCTTGGTATACTTGGTAGTCCCCAGCAGCAATTGCCGCTACAGACAAACTGTTGTCTCCAACGGTTCCATAAAATGGTGCAATTACATTCTCTCCAGATATAAAATCACTATACTGGTTGTAATAAGCACTCATATCTAAAGTAACATTACCTATTTTACCCCTGTATCCAACTTCCATAGAAGTGACCTGTTCTGACTTTACCAAATCAGGATTAGACACTTTTAAAACTCCAGGATTTCCAGTTGCAGCTAATGCCTGAACAGAACTAGCAGTATATGAATTCTCATAGGCTGCCCTACCTGTTTGTGTAATTGTAGCTGGTTGTCCATATAAGCTTTGTGCAGTTCCACTCACTGCAAAGTCTCTTGAATAACGGTCTAAGTTGTCTGCTGCGGAACCTACTAAAATAGCCCTACCCGCATCTAAACCAATAAATAAATCTTGAGTGGTTGGGTTTCTAAACCCTTTTTGCAAAGAGAAACGTATGTTGTGGTTTCTATTTAAGAAATAAGCTGCAGATAATCTAGGAGAGAAGAAACCATCATACAATTCAGATTTGTCATAACGAACAGAACCAGTCAGTTTTAATGAAGACTCACTACTCATCTCAATATCCTCTTGGATTTGAGAATAAATTCCAAGTTCATTATATGAAATAGTGCCGTCTTTGTCAGTATAAATAGTTCCTGAAGAATTTAAATTGTATCTTCTAAAAGAACCTCCAATTTGGATGTCTGCAAAGTCAATTAAATGACTGAAATTGTAGTTTGCGTCTGCATGATAGTATTTAGACGCATCTTGAAATTTAGATCCTGTAGACAAGTTTGGATCTTTTACACTTTTATCAAAGGCTGCTTGAAAATCTGCTGTTCCTGGTTCAAAACGCCCAGTTTGTGCAGCCGCTAAACCAGCTGCGTGAGCTGCTTCACTTGAAGCGCCAGCAAGGGTAGCTAAAGCATAGTTACCCACATACTCTCCAAACCATGTATTGTCATCTTTCCAAGCGCGGTTAATATTAATTCCAGTAAATACCATGTCATAAGAATCTCCAGCGTCATCTGAAACCACATAACCCCTTAAAAAGAAGTTGTCGTTACGCACTTCTATTTTATGCTGTTGTTGCATAAAGTTCTTAATGTTGTAACGGTTGGTTCCTTGGTATATGGTGTTTCCTGTTCCGTACTTTCCTACGTATTGAATTTCAAAGTCGTTGGCAAAAGGTCTGAAGTATAGTCCCCAGTCTGCTTTTAAACTCTCCGCATTGTAATTGGTTAAATCACTTTCCATATAACCAGGTCTAGACACCACAACAGAAGGGACTAAAGCGTTTGCTCCAGCGGGAAGTACACCCATAGCGTCTAAAGCAACTGCTACACCCTTAATGTTTGTGGAAACCTCATCTCCGTATACGTTAATTCCGTCATAATCAAGATTATCTCTAGTAAATCCATTATTTCTCTTGTCTGTAACATTATTAGCCACCCAATCAGTTCCCTTAAGGTAACCAACGTTTACTTTAGCCGCAAACTTGTCTGAGAATTTTTTCGCCAATCTAATGCTGACGTCAGTGTATGGATTGTTTTCTGGGTTTCCAAAAGACCCTGAAGCATTTTGAGAAGTGACCCCTCTTTTTAAAGAAACACTTACCCCTTCATAGTCAAAAGGACTCTTAGAACGCATGAATAAAATACCGTTAAAGGCGTTTGCTCCATACAAAGCAGAAGAAGCGCCTGGGAGTAATTCCACACTTTGCACATCTGTCTCTATCATACCCACTAAATTTCCAATTGGAAAGTTAAGTGCTGGGGTAGAGTTGTCCATTCCGTCTACCAATTGCATAAAACGCGTATTGGCGAAAGTAGCAAACCCTCTAGTGTTAATAGATTTAAAGGTTAATGAGTTGGTATTAACATCTACCCCTTTTAGGTTTTCTAAACCGTCGTAGAAATCTACAGACGCGGTATTTTTTATTTCTTTGATACCAAAACGCTCCACGGTTACCGGAGACTCAAAAATACGCTCTGGTGTTCTTGAAGCAGAGATTACAATCTCATCCAACATAGTGTTGGCCTCGTCAAGAGTCACTGAAATGGTTTGGTTGTTTGAAGTAACCCTGGCAGTTGCCAGGGAATACCCAATACTAGATATTTTAAGGATAAATGGTGGATTTTCAGATGTTTCTAATACGAAATTTCCATCGAAATCCGTTACCGTTCCAATTGGTTTTCCGTCTATCACAACGTTAGCTCCTGGTACCGGCGTACTATTGCTATCTACTACAGTTCCTTTAATAGTAGTCTGTGAATAACCCGCAAATGCAAGGCACAGAGAAAGCACGAGTAAAAGATTTTTCATAAGTTTTTACAGTTTAGTTTATCAAAGCAAGATACTGCTTTTTTTATTTATTTCGAAAAAAACGTGCATAGACACTTTATTTTTCGAAATAAAGACAGTACCAAATTGTCAAATAATGAAATTTTTACTCTACTGTAACGCTTTTCGCTAAGTTTCTGGGCTGGTCTACATTACAGTTTCTTAGAACTGCAATATGATAAGAAAGCAATTGTAAAGGCAGGGTAGTCACTAGCGGGCTTAACCAATCAAGCGTTTCTGGCACTTCAATTACGTGGTCTGCCAAGCCTCTTACAGTGACGTCTCCTTTGGTCACAATGGCTATGATTTTTCCGCTTCTGGATTTAATCTCTTGAATATTACTGACCACTTTTTCGTAATGACCGCGTTTGGTGGCAATGACAATAACGGGCATTTGCTCGTCTATAAGGGCAATAGGTCCGTGTTTCATTTCTGCAGCCGGATAACCCTCTGCATGAATATAACTAATCTCTTTAAGCTTTAGTGCTCCTTCTAGTGCCACAGGGAAATTAAATCCTCTTCCCAAATAAAGGCAATTTGTAGCGTCCTTGTATATACGTGCAATTTCTAGAATTGCGGCATCGGCCTGTAAGGCCAAAGCAACCTGTGCTGGTATTTGCGCCAAGGCATTTAAATTGGTGTGAAAATCTGTGGTAGACATGACCCCTTTTTCTTTGGCTAATTTAAGCGCCATAAGACTCAAAACCGTAATCTGAGTGGTAAATGCTTTGGTAGAAGCTACCCCAATCTCCGGTCCTGCATGGGTGTAAGCACCCGCATCTGTTGCCCTGGCAATAGAAGATCCGGCCACATTACAAACCCCAAACACAAAGGCCCCTTTTTCTTTGGCTAGTCCAATGGCAGCCAAAGTGTCTGCAGTTTCTCCTGATTGAGAAATAGCAATCACAATATCATTAGGCCCAATAATTGGGTTTCTATATCTAAATTCAGAGGCATATTCTACCTCCACAGGAATTCGAGCCAATTCTTCAAAGATGTATTCCGCTACAAGTCCTGCATGCCAAGAAGTACCACAGGCTACAATCACTATTCTATTGGCTTTTAAAAAACGATCTATATGGGCGTCTATTCCTGCCATTTTAATCAAGCCGTCTTCTGGTCTTAGCCTACCCCTATAGGTGTCTTGAATGGCCTTTGGCTGCTCGTAAATCTCTTTGAGCATAAAGTGGTCATAGCCTCCTTTTTCAATTTGATCTAAAGAGAGTTGCAAGGCTAAAATATGAGGGGTCTTAGGAAGGTCGTCTTTTATGGAACGTAATTTTATTTTCTTACCCACTTTTAAAATAGCCATTTGATGGTCTTCTAAATACAGTGCGTCAGTAGTGTATTCAATAAATGGACTGGCGTCCGATGCCACAAAAAATTCTCCTTCCCCAATACCAATAGCCAAAGGGCTTCCCAACTTAGCTACCACTATTTCATCTGGTTTTTCAAGATCAAATACCGCAATCGCATAAGCGCCAACGACTTCTTGAAGGGCTAACTGAACCGCTTTTCCAAGCTTAACACCTTCTTTTTTTTTGACCTCTTCAATGAGGTTTACCAATACTTCTGTATCCGTATCTGAGTGAAACACATAGCCCCTTGATTGGAGCTCCGTTTTAATAGCGTCGTAGTTTTCTATAATGCCGTTGTGAATTAAGGCCAACTGACCTGAATTCGAAAGATGTGGGTGAGAGTTCACATCATTTGGCACCCCATGGGTGGCCCAACGGGTGTGTCCTATCCCTAGTGTAGCAGTGCTGTTTTTAACTTTACCTGCCTTTTCTTCCAAGTCTGAAACCTTTCCTTTGGTCTTGCACAGCTGAATAGCACCATTTTCATACAAGGCAATTCCAGCTGAATCATAGCCCCTATATTCCAATCGAGACAATCCTTTCACAATAACAGGGTAGGCTTGTCTATGTCCTATATAGCCAACTATTCCGCACATAAGTAGGTGTTTTTTTAATTAGACTTGGTGTAAAAAATCTCTAATTGAAGTTTTTTACCCGCTATTTCTTCACTTACATTATTACCGTACAATACCGTTCCAAGTGGCGTGGTAGTAGCCATCACTGGAAGTTTATCTGTTTCTCCATTGGTGAATTTAGCCGTAGAAGCGAAGTTCACACGAATGTCAGCGGTAACTCCGAGTGCCAAAGGAGCATTGGTAGAGTCTCTTAATATAATATTGTTAATGTGGTCTGTAATTCTCACAGCATACTTAGTGCCTCTTCCGTTTTCGGACTGAAGAATACCGTCATAATTTTTAAATACACCCAAAGGTGTGTCGTCTTCATATACTTCTGTGTTAAAACGCATAATAGGCAGTTTTGTATCAGCATTGTAAAGGTATAACCTAGGTGGCTCTGGCAAAGAAGTGCCTGCCAAAGCATTTTGATCTACATAAAAGACCAAACGGGCTTCATTAACCACCCATCTGTTGGCTTTGATTTGTTCTATAACCGCCCATTCTTCTGGAGCAGAAAAAAGTTTTAATTCACTAAATAATCCCGCACCCCCTTTGAGATAAATCCTAGAAGCATTTTCTTTGCTATTTAAAGAGGCTAAAACTTCTGGAGACAAAGCGCTTTTATGGAAGGTATTTACCGCATTACCAATAATTGGACTGCTGCTTCCTCCAGTGAGCATACTCATGTTATAAGTGGTCTCGTTCACTGTTTTTACTCCCTCCGAATCATAAGAATCATAGGTGTATTCAATACTGATGTTGGCTTTGGTAAAATCTATAAGCAATAGAATATCTTCTTGTTCCGCTATAGATAAATGCAGACCTCTGAGATATGCTGCAAAATTAGATTGGCTGATCAGGTCGTAGGAACCTTCTTTATCAATAATAGCCCGCTGGAAAAAAGCTACGTCTAGCGGAACCCTAATGCCTGGATTCAATCTGCTGCTTAATTCAAGTGATTCATCTACCTCTGTGGTGTCTGGATCGTCTGAGTTATAAAACAAAAACTCCTTGTCTGAAATGGTCACTGGGCCGTCAAACAAAACATCACTGGTGAAAGAAGGATCAAAAGTTTGGTCAGAAAAATATTCTTGGGTATTGATAAAATCAGATGCTGGATCCAAATCTCTTAAAAAGTAATCTAACTTTTTAACCTTTAGATTAAAAGGAGTTTCCTTGTCTCCGTAAATACTGTCCAAATCGAACGACTTGGCAAATAAATTAGCGGCGGTCTCCGTGTCTTCTCCATCATTAATTCCGTCTCCATCTGTATCTGGATTTAATGGATCTGTCCCTGTATTATTTTCCGTAATATCTGTAACACCATCTCCGTCAGTGTCGCTACTAGCGTCATTAGGATCAATGTCATAAACATCTACAAGGCCATCTAAATCTGAATCTGCTCTTGTATTAAGCAGAAAAGGCAAATACAAATAAGCCGCTGTTACTGTTTCGTTTTCCCTAGTAGTAGCCGTATTTTCATTTTCCTGTGTGTAGAAACCGAAAGTAGGGTTCCCTTGGCTGTTTTGTAATCGCAACTGAGTGGCTACAGAAGCAGAAGTTTTGCCGTAAACAGGATGGTTAAACTGCCCCAATTGATACAATGGAAGCTTATTTGTTTGTACTGCTGCTACCGACTTATTGGTGACAAAAACATTGAAAGTGGCTTGATTGGTGTCAAAAGCTTCTCCACTAATAATCCCCTCTCCTTCTAATGTGATAGTGTCTTGACAAGAAAAAAAACCTAAGGCTACCAACAAAAGTGAGCTTACTTTTGTCAGAGAACTTTTAATACCGCTCATGTAAATTACTTTAGTACTTCCGTGTTGTAAAAATTAGCATAGGCTTCTTCAAATCCTTGAACAGGCACATATGGTAACACTGGTTTTTTGAGGTTGGCTATATGGTTTGTCAGGTCTTCTGAAAGATCTTCAGCAGCAAAAATAATGGCATCTGAATGATTGGCAGCTACTTTTAACAAATTATTATAATCAGGATTTTCAAGAACGGCTAAGTCTTCTTGACCTATACCATCAAAGGCAATTTTTTTAGACAAATCTTTATCTAAAGATCCTTCAAAACTCTTTTTATACACAGAAGTGACCACCTTACTCTCAGAGAAAAGCGGTTCGTCTGCATAAAATTTCTTGAGGTATAAAGGCAGTAAAGAAGCCATCCAACCATGTACATGAATAATATCCGGTGTCCAGTTTAATTTCTTAACAGTCTCTACCACGCCCTTAGCAAAGAAAATAGCCCGCTCGTCATTATCTGGAAACAATACCCCCTTGGCATCTGTGAAAGTGGCTTTTCTTTTAAAGTACTCATCGTTGTCAATAAAGTACACCTGAATACGTTCTTTAGGAATAGAAGCTACTTTAATAATTAACGGCATATCCATGTCATTAATCACTAAATTCATTCCTGAAAGCCTAATCACTTCGTGAAGCTGATGCCTTCTTTCGTTTATATTACCGTACTTGGGCATAAAAATTCTAATTTGCCCACCATTTCCGTTCACCATTCTTGGCGCCTCATACGACATTTGAGACACTTCGTTCTCAGGTAAATAAGGCACTAATTCTGAAGATACAAACAATATCTTTTTACCATTCATACAGCATATGTTTTAATAAATTCCCTTGGGAAGTGGCAAAATTACAAAAATTATAGAGATTAGCCGTAATTATAGTAAGTTTGCTCCCGTTTTATAAAGAACCATGGACGTATTCAGCAGTGTAAAATCTTTAAATGAAAGGCTCTCGTTTTCCAGAGAACAAGGAAATAGTCTAGGGCTTGTTCCTACTATGGGTGCCCTTCACAATGGTCATTTAAGCCTAGTAGCAAAGGCTGTGAGGGAAAACAACACCGTAGTAGTGAGTATTTTTGTAAATCCTACTCAGTTTAATAATGCCCAAGATCTGGCACAATATCCCCAACAATTAATGGCAGATATTGCCCTGCTAAAAACCATTTCAGAAGATTTACTGGTATTTACCCCCAGTGTAAAGGAAATGTACCCAGAGGGCTTGGGGGCAAAACCTTATTCATTTAATGGTTTAGACCGCTTGTGGGAAGGCGAAGATAGGCCAGGACATTTTCAGGGTGTAGGTACTGTTGTAGAAAAATTATTCGAAATGGTAAGGCCGAACCAAGCTTACTTTGGAGAAAAAGATTTTCAACAACTGGCTATTATCAGGGATTTAGTGCGTCAAAAAGCATTGAGTATTTCAATTTTAGGCTGCACTATCGTAAGAGAATCTTATGGTTTGGCCATGAGTTCCAGAAATGAAAGGCTTAAACCATTGGATAGGGTTGCTGCGGCTGTTATTTATAAGATCCTAAAAATAGCCGCTCAAAAAGCCCTAGCGCAAAACCCTCTTAGTGAAATTACCCATGAAGCCATAAAAGAGATTCATGCCTTAGAAAATACGGCTGTTTTTTATTTTGAATTTGTCAATGCTCGCTCGCTGGAACCTATAAAAACACTTGAAAATCCTGAGAATACCAGAATAATTACTGCGGTAAATTTCAAGGGGGTTAGGCTTCTAGATAATATAGGCCTCTAGCCTCACTAAAAATTACTAAAATTCCTATATTTGTTCCATGCAAATACATGTCGTAAAATCTAAGATTCACCGCGTTAAAGTAACCGGAGCAGATCTAAGTTATATTGGAAGTATTACTATAGATGAAGATCTTATGGATGCTGCTAACATTATTTCAGGAGAAAAAGTACAGGTGGTGAACAACACCAATGGAGAGCGTTTGGAAACCTATGCCATTCCTGGACCTAGAAAGAGTGGCGAAATTACTTTAAATGGTGCCGCTGCTAGAAAAGTAGCTGTAGGAGATGTGCTTATCTTAATCACCTATGGCATTATGGACATGGAAGCTGCTAAGAAATTTTCTCCTTCTCTGGTATTTCCAAACGAAGCAGACAATACGCTCACCTAGCTATCTACTGTACAAATATGATCCGTTGATTTTTTAAAATTTGAAAAAAAACCTACTAAAAACACTCAAAACATTTGGCCCTATTGCTTTTGGCTTGTTTTTAATTTGGTACACTTATTCAAACACCTCAGCGGCAGACAGAACACTTATTTACGATTATATTATTTCTGCAGACCCGCTTTGGGTAGGACTATCCCTTGTCATTGGTTTGCTCAGTCATGTCTCTAGGGCGGTTAGATGGAATTACCTTTTGGACCCATTGGGCTACCAACCCAAACTAATTTCCAATATTCTGGTCATTTTAATGGGGTATTTTGCCAATTTAGGCATTCCACGGTCAGGAGAAATCTTAAGGGCTACAGCGCTCACTACTTATGAAAATGTGCCGTTTCAAAAGGGTTTTGGTACTATTATTACAGAGCGGGTCATTGATTTATTCATGCTGCTTTTAGTAGTCATTGTAGGCTTAATCTTACAAACAGACATCTTATTAGATTTCTTTACACAAAAAGGCATTTCGTGGACTAAAATTGGCTACATGGCCATAGGTCTTATCTCCCTTGGCAGCTTGGCGCTATGGATATTAATGCGGTCTACAAACAAAGTAATTGTCACATTAAAAGCCAAGGGGTCTGATTTATTGTCTGGAGTATTTAGCGTTCTTAAAATGGAGCACAAATGGCGCTTTATAGCCCATACACTATTTATATGGACGGCTTATGTAGGCATGTTTTGGGTCATAAAGTACACCGTCCCTGAAACTGAATCCTTAGGAGGTTCCGCATTACTAGTGGCTTTTGTAGCGGGTGCTTTTGCCATGTCTGCAACCAATGGAGGTATAGGGCTATACCCTATAGCCATTCAAAAATCTTTGGCTATTTTTGGTATCAGCATTGCTGCTGGAAATGCCTTTGGTTGGATTATGTGGATCTCACAAACCCTACTGATTGTTGTTCTAGGTGGACTCTCCTTTTTAATCATTCCATTTGTAAGTCAAAAAAAATAAGCCATGGCCAAACTTAAAACATCTTTTTTCTGTCAAAATTGTGGCCAAAACTACGCCAAATGGGTGGGCCAATGTAGCGCTTGTAAACAGTGGAATACGGTGGTGGAAGAAGTGCTAGAAGCCCCTGAAAAAAAAGCATGGAAAGCGGGAAGCTCAGGGGTTAAAAAAGCGAATAAACCCTTAAAAATAGGGGAGATTAGCACAGAAACAGAAGTGCGATTAGACACCTTAAATCAAGAGTTCAACAGGGTGCTTGGTGGTGGATTAGTCCCAGGGTCTCTAGTTTTACTCGGGGGAGAGCCGGGTATTGGGAAAAGTACCTTGTTACTGCAAATTGCACTTAGTTTGCCTTACAAAACACTTTATGTCTCTGGAGAAGAAAGTCAGAAACAAATTAAAATGAGGGCAGATCGTATTTTGCCTAACAGTGAAAACTGCTTTATTCTCACTGAAACTAAAACACAGCACATATTCACTCAAATAGCTGAAATTCAACCAGATATTCTAGTGATTGACTCCATACAGACCCTCCAAACAGACCATATTGAATCTGCTGCTGGTTCTGTTTCTCAGATTAAAGAATGTACTGCAGAACTGATCAGTTTTGCTAAAGAAACGAATACCCCCGTGATACTGATTGGACACATTACCAAAGATGGAAGTCTGGCAGGACCTAAAATTTTAGAGCATATGGTAGACACTGTGCTTCAGTTTGAGGGAGACAGAAATTATGTATATCGCATTCTAAGAGCCAATAAGAATAGGTTTGGTGCTACCGCAGAGTTGGGGATTTATGAAATGCATGGGGCTGGGTTAAGGGAAGTGAACAACCCTTCAGAAATATTAATTTCAAAACAAGACGAAGGCCTTAGCGGTACAGCTATTGCTGCTTCCTTAGACGGCATGCGTCCTCTAATGGTAGAAATTCAAGCTTTGGTCAGTACTGCAGTTTACGGAACACCACAAAGATCTACGACCGGCTATAACGCAAAAAGGCTCAATATGCTCTTGGCTGTATTAGAAAAAAGGGCCGGTTTTCACTTAGGCGCTAAAGATGTATTTTTAAACATAACAGGGGGAATTTCTATTGAGGACCCTGCCATAGATCTAGCTGTGATTGGTGCCATCCTTTCTAGCAATCAAGACCACCCTATTGACCGAAGTTTCTGTTTTGCAGCAGAAGTGGGCTTGGCCGGAGAAATTAGACCGGTACAAAGGGTGGATCAAAGAATTACAGAGGCCGCAAAGCTCGGTTTTGAACACATCATTGTCTCTAAGCACAATAAGATGAGTGCAAAGCCAACAGGCATAAAAGTCATAGGCCTTGGAAGGGTAGAGGAAATGGTGGAGTTGCTATTCTCTTAAAAAGAAATGGTGGAATTGCTATTCTTTTAAAATGATTTAATAACTGATGAAAGAATTCAGGCATTTTATTCCGGAATGCCTAATAATCAACATATAAAATCAGGGCTTTTAATACTATGGCCCCGGATTGGGATACGTAGCATGAACCCCTTCTATAGCCTTTAACACCTCTTCTGACAAATCGGTTTCAATGCTCTTGATATTTTCTTCTAACTGAGCCATGGAAGTAGCGCCAATAATATTAGAAGTCACAAATGGCCTGGTATTCACAAAAGCCAAAGCCATTTCAGTAAGGCTTAAGCCGTGGGCTTCTGCAATAGCAGCATAGGCCTCTGTGGCGGGTACATTTTGCCCCACACTGTATCTATTGTAGTTTGGAAACAAGGTCACCCGTGCATTTGCTGGCTGCTTTCCTCCAAGGTACTTTCCAGAAAGCACCCCAAAACCTAATGGAGAGTAGGCCAATAGGCCAATATTTTCTCTCATTGACACCTCAGCCATACCTGTTTCATAAAGCCTGTTCAAGAGGTTGTATGGATTCTGACAAGTCACCATTCTAGGAAGGCTTGGGTCATTTCTGTGCAATTCCATATACCTCATAGCGCCCCATGGGTTTTCATTAGAGATCCCTATCTGTCTTATTTTGCCTTCTTTAACAAAACCTTTTAGGGTTTCTAAAATCTCTTGAAAATTGTCTTCCCATACCTCATCTTCTTTGTGTTGGTAGCCCCTTTGCCCAAAGAAATTGGTGTTTCTCTCTGGCCAATGCAACTGATAAAGGTCTAAATAATCTGTCTTTAATCGCTTTAAACTACCTTCAAGGGCTGTATTTAGTGCTTCTTTGCTAAAGCCATTTTCTCTAATAAAAGCGGTAAAAGCAGCTTTCCCAGCAATTTTTGAAGCCAAAACCACCTGGTCCCTGTTTTTATTTTGCGTCAACCAATTTCCAATAATAATCTCTGTATGTGCATATCGCTCTGCAGCTGCAGGCACAGGATATAATTCTGCCGTGTCAAAAAAGTTCACTCCATTATCTAAGGCAAAATTCATTTGCTCAAAAGCTTCCTCTTGGGTGTTTTGCTTTCCCCATGTCATGGTCCCTAAACAAATCTTACTTACTTTAATATCACTAGCTGGTAAATGGGTATATTTCATTACAGAGAAATTTCTACGGTTACTGGGCAGTGGTCCGAATGAACTGCCGCGCTTAAAATTTGGGCATTTAAAATTTGAGTGTCTAAGGGTTTACTCACCAATGCATAATCCAAACGCCAACCTTTATTATTGGCCCTTGAATTGGCCCTATAACTCCACCAACTGTATTGGTCTGGAGCAGTGTTAATCTGTCTAAAACTGTCTGTGAATCCGCATTCCAAAAGCGCAGACAGCCAAGCCCTTTCTTCTGGTAAAAATCCAGAAATATTTTTATTCCTCACAGGATCGTGAATGTCAATGGCCTGATGACAGATATTGTAATCCCCACAAATGACCAAATTAGGGTCTGTTTCTTTTAAGGATTTGGTGTAGTCTAAAAAATCATCCATATAGTTGAATTTAAAGTCTAGCCTATCTTGGTTGGTTCCAGAAGGAAGGTACATGCTCATAATGGATATACCCGGATACCGAACCAAAAGATTCCTGCCTTCAAAATCCATATAATCTATTCCTGTTCCATAAACCACATCTCCTGGTTTAGTCTTACATAGCACCGCCACACCACTGTAGCCTTTTTTTTGAGCAGAAAACCAATAATGGTATGGGTATCCTGCTGCTTCAAAAAGACTGAGGTCCAACTGGTCTTTATGGGCCTTGGTCTCCTGCAAACAAAGCACATCTGGGTTGGCTGCCTGCAACCAATCTAAAAAACCTTTTTTTAATGCGGCACGTATTCCATTAACATTGTAAGAAATAATCTTCATAGTGACTTAGGCCATTTTTTTTAACCAATGCTTAGCACTTACAGCCTGCTCAATAATTCCAGCTAGGTCTACCACCGCTACGCGCTCTTGCTCCATAGAATCTCTATGTCTAATGGTCACGGTCTGGTCCTCTTTGGTCTGGTGGTCTACCGTAATACAGAATGGTGTACCCAGTGCATCTTGCCTTCTATACCTTCTTCCTACAGCATCTTTTTCATCATAACTCACGGCAAAATCCCATTGTAATTCCTGGAAAATCTCATAGGCCAATTCAGAAAGTCCGTCTTTTTTTACCAAAGGTAAGATGGCCGCTTTAGTGGGCGCCAAAACTGCGGGAAGTTTTAATACCGTTCTAGTAGAACCGTTTTCTAAGGTTTCCTCCTCTAAAGACTTAGAGAAAATAGCCAAGAACATTCTGTCTACTCCAATAGAAGTTTCTACTACGTAAGGCACATAAGATTCATTGAGCTCAGGATCAAAAAATTGTAATTTTTTTCCTGAGTGTTTTTCGTGGCTACTCAAGTCAAAATCTGTTCTAGAGTGAATGCCTTCTAATTCTTTGAATCCAAAAGGAAACTTAAACTCAATGTCTGCTGCTGCGTCTGCGTAATGTGCTAGCTTATCGTGGTCGTGAAAGCGATAATTCTCAGCAGAAAAACCAAGGGAGTAATGCCATTTAATCCTAGTCTCTTTCCATTTGTCATACCATTCTTTCTGGGTACCAGGACGTACAAAAAATTGCATTTCCATCTGTTCAAATTCACGCTGTCTAAAAATAAATTGTCTCGCTACAATTTCATTTCTAAACGCTTTTCCTATTTGTGCAATACCGAAAGGGATTTTCATCCTTCCTGTTTTTTGAACATTTAAGAAGTTTACAAAAATACCCTGTGCCGTTTCTGGTCTTAGGTACAAATCCATAGCTGAGTCTGCACTCGCACCAATTTTGGTGCCAAACATGAGGTTAAATTGTTTGACATCCGTCCAATTACCTGATCCTGAGATAGGACATACAATCTTGAGTTCCTCAATCAATTCTTTTACCGCTGCCAAATCCTCTTTGGTCAATGCGTCTCCCATTCGTGCCAAAATAGATTTTGAAGTCGCTATGTATCCTGCAACCCTTTCATTGGTGGCCATATACTGCTCTTTGTCAAAACTATCTCCAAAACGCTTGGCTGCTTTGGTGAGTTCCTTTTCAATTTTTGCTTCAATTTTAGCGACATGGTCTTCAATAAGAACGTCTGCCCTATAGCGTTTTTTAGAATCCTTATTGTCTATTAAAGGATCGTTAAAAGCGTCCACGTGTCCAGAGGCTTTCCAAACTGTAGGGTGCATGAAAATAGCCGAGTCAATCCCTACTATATTGTCGTGCATTTGAACCATTGCGCGCCACCAATAGTCTTTAATATTGTTTTTTAATGCTACGCCTTGTTGGGCGTAGTCATATACGGCGCTAAGGCCGTCATAAATCTCTGAAGATTGAAATACAAAACCGTATTCCTTTGCGTGAGAGATTACTTTTTTAAAATCGTCTTCTTGTAATGCCATAAGGACAAAAATAAGATATTCCCCTCAATTGAAGTCTGAAATTAAATAGAGAATTAGAGCCAATTGCCGATTCTCTAAAAAACCCTTTTATAGTTTTTAATAGGACTTAAAAAATCTGCAAATGAAAACAAAAATAATTAGGGGCTATTAATTATGTGTGACATGGGAGACTTTTGAAATTTATAAACACATAAATCACTGCTTTTTTTCGTTTCTATGATCCTAAAAAAAGTGCTTACTTTGTACTTGGATATTACCTCAGTGAATTATGCGTAAAATTACAGGGCTTATTTTTATTTTTATTTCATTGTTTGCTCTGGTGCAATGCGCTAAAAGAGGATCTCCTTCTGGAGGAGAAAAAGACCTAGAGGGACCTGAATTAATCAAAGCCTTCCCTTCCAACCTGTCCGTGTCTTTTAAAGGACAAAAAATAAAATTACTCTTCAATGAATACGTACAACTCAAAGACGTACAAAGTCAACTAGTGGTCTCTCCTCCATTGAAGTATAATCCAGAAATTAAACCCCAAAACAGAGCGAGTAAAGTACTTGAAATTATTCTTAAAGATACCTTACAGGAAAATACTACTTACTCCTTTAACTTTGGTCAGTCTATTGTAGATTTCAATGAAGGAAATCCAAATGATTATCTAAGTTATGTAATGTCTACTGGTCCTTTTATTGACTCCCTTCAAATGGCAGGAATTGTAGACGACGCCTTAAACGCAATAGCAGACCGCTACGTAAGTGTCATGCTATACCGAGTAGACAGTGCCTATAACGACTCTACTGTTTATAAAAAACAACCCAATTATATTACCAATACCCTAGACAGTTTAATTGTATTTAAACTCAAAAACTTAAGTGCTGGCAAATACGCTATGGTTGCGCTTAAGGATGAAAACAACAACACATTATTTGACCAGAGCCAGGAAAAGATCGGATTCTTAGATCGCTTCATTGAGATACCCAAAGACAGTTTTATAGGAATAAAAATGTTTAAAGAAATTCCTAATTACAGGACTGTAAAACCAAAATTAGAAGCGGCCAATAAAATTACTTTTGGCTACAGTGGTTTGGCTCAAGATATTGAGATTCAGCCTTGGACTAATATACCAGACTCTATAAAAACAAGGACCTTAAAGGAACGCGGAAAAGACAGTCTTAATTTTTGGTTTACCCCCTATGAAGTAGACTCTTTAAATTTCTTTGTCAAACACATTCCCACTCAAAAAATAGATACATTCACTGTAAAAACAAGAAAAATAAAAGCAGATTCACTTTTGATCACTCCTGAGAAAAGAGGTAATGTCCCTTTTTCAAAACCTTATTATTTAGAGGTGAATACGCCAATTTACAAGCTCAATGAAGATCAGATTTTTATTACTAATATAGACACCCTGTCCGTCCCGTTTACTACTTTTATAGACAGCCTAGAAAACAAAATGGGGCTTCGTTTTGAGGTAAAACCAGCCGAACGATTTAGAATTCAAATGTTCCCTGGCGCCATTGAAGATTTATTTGAAAATAAAAACGACACCATTTCGTATGAGTTGGCTACTAAGCCCTTAGAGGCTTACGGCACCTTAAAACTAAAGTTAAAAACCACCAGTAGCAGTCAAATGATTGTGCAACTTTCAGATGAAAAGGAAGTAGTCCTTAGAGAACAAATTGGCGGGGCTGCTACCGAATTCTTTTTTGAACATTTAGAGCCTTTAAATTATAAGTTAAGGGTTATTTATGACGGCAATAAAAACGGGGTTTGGGATACTGGAAACTACCTAAAAAGGATCCAGCCAGAACCTGTGTCATATTTCCCTGAACTATTAGAGGTTAGGGCCAATTGGGAATTTGAAGAGACCTTTGTCCTACCCAATTAAATTGAAGCTGTCCCTGTCTTTCAAAAAGGGGAAGTTTTCTCGGGCTACATCTAACGGGGTCTTATTCAAAGAAATAAGGTGAACCCCTTCTTTCTTTGAAAAGAACAGTTCTTTACCAAAACAATCATAGGAGGCAGAATGTCCTGGGTATTCATGCCCATTAGGGTCAGTTCCCAGTCTATTGACTCCTACGCAATAGGTCATATTCTCAATAGCCCTAGCTTTAAGCAAAGTGTCCCATGCATAAATTCTTGGAGCGGGCCAATTCGCTACATAAAGCAACAGGTCGTAATCATGTGTGTTTCGAGACCAGCTAGGAAAGCGAAGGTCATAACAAATTTGAGGAAAGATTTTAAATCCTTTAAATAACACAATGGTATGGGCGCTCCCTTTCTGATATACCTCACTTTCTCCAGCCATAGAAAAAGTATGTCTTTTGTCGTAGGACTCATAGGTCCCATCTGGAAACACAAAAAAGAAACGATTAAATACCTTTGAATCTTCTTCAAAAACTGTACTACCAGCAACAGCACATTGTGTTTTTGAGGCCATGTCTATCATAAAAGACAATGAAATAGCTCCAATTATTCGTGCATTTTTAACCAAATTCATGCTAAAACCCGTAGACCACATTTCCGGAAGCACCCATAAATCTACCTGAGGATTTTGACTGTGCGCCTCTGTAATCTTTTTCTCAAAAAAACAGATATTGTCTTCTGGAGACTCCCAAGCCAATGGAAACTGAAACAAGGCTAAATTTAGTGATGTAGATTTCATGCTATTTATTGCAAAGGAAATTCAATAAATTGATTGGGTAAACTTAAAAGTCAACAGCTAAGAGAACCACTGACCCCAAGGAATTCTACTTAAGATTAAAAGTAATCCAAGGCCGTAAAAAATAATAATTTTTTTAAATTTGGCTGTAGCTCCCATCACTTTTTTATGCTTAGACCAACCTATAGTAATCAGTACAATTGCTATGATATTAATAAAAGGGTGCTCTACAGCAAGTAATCTTGCTGCATTGTTTAAGCCGCCCATGCCTAGTTCTTGAATGGCATTAAGGCCGCTGGCCGACGTAAAATAGACTGCCAATCCAAGCAGCAACTGAATGTGGGATAAAATAAGCGCAAACAAGCTTAGTCTAAAATCTTTTTCTAAAGAAAAGCTGTCTTTTTTTGCAAGCCAGCCTTTTAAAGCATTTACCACCGCTAAGATTAAAATTAATAGTACAGCATAAGCCAAATAAGAGTGAAGAGATATAAGCATTTCCATAAGAGTGATCTGTTGAATGATTTTTTTAATATTTAAATATACGAATTCACCCCATAAAAAAACCCCGCTAAAGCGGGGTTTTTAATGTATTTGTAGTAAAATACTAGAATCTGTACTTCAATGAGGCATTCCAAGTAGTTCCAAATCCGAACCACACTGAGTTGTTTACATCTACACCATTCCAAGTAGTAGAACCTGAAGTTGCGTGAATATTCGAATTAGATTCAGCAATATACTCTGTATCTAAAAGGTTGTTAACATTAGTTCTAAAACTTAAACCTCCTCCTATTTGGTAAGTAAGACCTAAATCTACTAAACCGTATGATGGCAATTTTAAAGCACCTGCATTATTTGCTTCTGTAAATTGAGAATCAGTAATAGAGTAGTCAGCATAAAGACCATCTACGAATCTGTAACCTAAGTCTACATTAAATTTACCGAATCTATAATCAACTTCTGCATAAGAGGTGAACTGAGCCGCATCTCCAACTTTGGCTCCATTTGTATATAATGTTCCAGTACCAATAGATTTTTGGTTTTCATCAAATAACTCAGCTTCAAAATCTTTAGTGTATTTCCAGTCACCAATAGATAACATTCCTCTAAAAGTTAAATTATTAGAAGCCCTATATTTACCTTCTAATTCAAATCCATTATGCTGTACATCTACATTTCTAAACTGCGCTGTGCCATCAAGTCCTTGCTGATTAGATAATGAACGTGTAACAAAACGATTCCCCCAAGAAGTTGAGTAAACATTTATATTTAAATCTAATTTGCTAGAAGTATAACCATATCCTAATTCAACAGACTTAATTTCTTCATTTTGAAGATCCTTGCTAACTGAATTACCAAAGCTTGGAAAAACTGCGCCAAACTGAGGCTGTCTAGAAATTAGTCCTGCATTAAAAAATACATTAGACTTCTCATTTAAGTTTAAGTTTGCGCCTCCTTTGAAGTAACCACCACCTACGTTTTTAGTATCAGATATAGGGTTTTGTGGCTGATCAAATAAATCTTCTCTTTGAAATGATTGGTTAGAAAGTCCAAATTGAACTACTGCAGTTAAATTAGTTCCTTTTCCATACTCAACAAGACCATTAACACCTTGCCAACCAACATTACCAATATTAAAGTAATCTATTTTAACTCCATTTTTTAAGCCTGTGCTGTTGAATGGGCTGGCCTCTACTGTTGTATTGACAATATTCCCTAGATTGTTTCTGTTTCCAGTAGAATAGTAACCATCTAATCCCATTAGGTCATTCATAACTCTGTAATGATAACCAGTGTAAGAACGAACGTCTACACCAATAGAGTATTTAAATTTACCACTGTTTATTTCTAAGTTTGAAATAGCACCTACCCAGTCATGAGAGTTCATTGAGGCTCTTCTCACTAATACTTCTCTACTTACACCGTCATTTCTAAATCCGTTAGACCCTAATAATTGTCCTTGAAAGTTAGAATTGTCTCCAGTGTATGGCTGAGCAGAAGATCTGTTGTGCGCTACTATGGCGTCATAGTTAATAAATCCATTAGCGTCACGAGTTCCTCTACCTTTTTCTAAGTAGTGTTCAGTTAAATCTTTTTGGTAAGGTAAGATATCAGATGTGGAGTTTCTGAAGTTGTTTCCTCTTGGTCCTGTTCCACCACCTCTACCTGCAGATCCGTAGAAAGAAGTAGCTAATTTAACATTATCAGAGATTTGGTAATCCCAGTTAAATGTTGCTAGTGGCTTATTATAGAAGTTTCTTCTCATGTTAAACTCCTTGCCATTCAAAGTACCTCCATTTGTATTCCATTTTCTGTCAATACCGCTCTCACCAAAGTTTTGATAGTCACGAATAGAAACCCAAACGTCTCTTTGGTTGTGCCATTGACCAGCGCCTAAAAAAGAAAAGTTTAAGTCATGTTTAGATCCTTCTGGCTTGTACCCAACAGCAAAAAAATAATTCCATCCAGCACCTGAAGTATTATAGATATAACCATCTCCCTGCCATTTAGACAATAAGAATGAAGAAGCCCATCCTTTATCGTTTTTTCCTGTATTGTAAGTAAATGTAGATTTAATATACCCATCATTACCTACCATTTGAGCCACTGAACCACCTTGTGCTTTATCCGCAGCTTTAGTGAAAATTGAAATAGTACCTCCAACTGAAGGAACGGCTAATTTTGAAGCTCCAAGACCTCTTTGAATTTGAATTCCAGAAGTAACATCTGTAAGTCCTTGCCAGTTAGACCAATATAATCCTCCATTTTCCATATCATTAACAGGCTGTCCGTTAATAAGGAAAGAGGTGTTTGTTTGATCAAATCCTCTTAATGAAATTCTTGAATCTCCGTAGCCACCACCTTGCTTGGTGGCATAAACTCCAGGTGTTTTGTTCATTATTTCTGGAAATTCCATATTACCTACTTTCAAAGCAATTTCACTCGCTTGAATGGTAGAAACAGCTATTGGAGTTTCTCTAACTTTAGCCAAATCAATAACACCCGAGGATACTATAATTTCATCTAATTGTGTTGATGAAGTTGCCAATTCAACGGACATTCCGTTTTTTGCAGCAACTTCTAAAGTTTGAAAACCTAGGTAAGATATCACCAATACATCTCCAGAATTTGCTGAAATGGTAAAGTTACCGTCAAAATCTGCAGTTACTCCATTAGTAGTTCCTTTAACAAGTACACTTGCACCTGGTAATGGATCTCCTGTAGAGCCATCTGTTACAGAACCGCTAATAGTCCCTTGAGCGAAAGCAATTGTAGACACCAATAGGGCTACAATCATTACAAACATTTTTTTCATTGTTGTTTAGTTTTAGTTTTAAAAACAGTGCAAAAATGCGGATAATTTAATGTTCCAACATTAATACAATGTTAAATTTTTAGCAAAATTAACATTCTTTTGGGAAGGTTTCCACGCAACAAGGAAAAGTTATTAGAACTTATAAACGTAACTATCTGGAATTTAGCTGTTAAATATTTTTAACAATAGTTGTGTGCTAGAATCGTGTTGCCCCTTAGTGCTTCCTTCTATGTCGGATAGAATATTGGTGGCCAATTGTTTTCCCAATTCTACCCCCCATTGGTCATAGCTAAAAATATTCCAAATTACTCCCTGTACAAAAATCTTGTGCTCATAGAGTGCAATTAGCGACCCTAAGGTTTCAGGGGTGAGTTGGTCTATTAATAAAGTATTGGTAGGCTTATTCCCTTCAAACACCTTAAAAGGAGCAACCTTTGCCGCTAAAACAGGATCTGTCCCTTTCTCCGCAAACTCTTTGTCTACTTGCGTCCTTGTCTTACCGCTTAAAAGGGCTTCTGTTTGTGCAAAGAAATTGGCCATAAGCTTATTGTGGTGGTCTGTGTCTCCATGAAGGGACTTCTTAAAACCAATAAAATCTGCAGGAATTAATTTTGTGCCCTGATGCATAAGCTGGAAAAAAGCATGTTGGGAATTGGTGCCAGGTTCTCCCCAAATAACCGTTTCAGTCTCGTAAGAAACCCTATTTCCAGAACGATCAAAACACTTCCCATTGCTCTCCATTATGCCCTGCTGTAAGTAAGCAGAAAACCTACTTAAATATTGGGTGTAAGGAATAATGGCTTGTGTCTCTGCTTTGTGAAAATTGGCATACCAAATACTAATCAAAGAAAGAACCACAGGAATATTCTCCTCAAAAGGGCTGTGTTTAAAATGCTGGTCCATTTCAAAAGCGCCGTCTAACATAGCTTCAAAATGATCATAACCAACAGCCAATGCTATTGAAAGCCCTACGGCACTCCAAAGAGAAAACCTTCCCCCTACCCAGTCCCACATGGTAAATACATGAGCGGGCACTATCCCAAAGTCTGAAATTTTTTGCGTGTTGGTAGACACTGCTGCAAAATGCTTGGCCACATCTTCCTGAGAAGCTGTCTCCAAAAACCAATTTTTTATGGTAGTGGCATTTGAAAGGGTCTCTTGTGTAGTAAAGGTTTTAGACACCACCACAAACAATGTAGTCTCTGGGTTTAGTTCCCTGATAACTTCTTGCACGTGATCTCCATCTACATTGCTTACAAAATGGACTTTTAAATGATTTTTATAAAATTTTAAGGCTTCTACCACCATGGCAGGACCTAAATCAGATCCGCCAATCCCTATATTGACAACATCTGTAAAAGCTTTACCAGTATAGCCTCTTTTTGTGCCGTTAATAATGTCATTTGAAAAAGCTTTCATTTGTGCTTTAACTTCACAGATTTGTGGAATAATGTTTTCGCCATCAACGTCTATTGGCGCAGCATCTTTATCTCTAAGGGCTGTGTGAAGAACCGCCCTAGATTCCGTTTCATTAATAGCTGTTCCATTAAAATAATGCGCTATAGCCTCACTTAAACCCACTTCTTTAGACAGATCAATAAGCAAATCCATGGTCTTTTTAGAAAGGGCATTTTTAGAATAATCTACATAGAAATTATTCCATTGAATGCTAAAATCTTTGGCCCTATTGGATTCTGATTCAAACAGACTTTTAATGTCTGAAGTGTTGTCTTGATTAAAATGGTCTTGTAATGCAGTCCAAGCCTTTGTTTGAGCTGGATTAATTCTGGATAATGACATAAGTATTTAATTGGTCGCTATAGCGTCTAAAGATTGACTGCTAAAATTTATATTATCTATTTGCTCTTTTTTGGGAGCAATCTCTACTAAGTAAGTGTTTAAAATACTTTTTGGCAATGGTTCTGCAGCAGGAAGCTTTTCTCTTAAAGGATCTACCTGTCTGCCATTTTTCCAAAACCTATAGCACACATGAGGTCCTGAGGTGTTTCCTGTCATACCAACCCATCCAATGACGTCTCCTTGTTTTACATAGTCTCCCTTCTTTACTTTCTGGGATTTCATGTGTAAGTATTGGGTACTGTATACATTGTTGTGCTTAATCTTCACGTATTTACCATTGCCTCCCCTTCTGGTAGACTCTACTACTCTTCCATTAGCGGTAGCCAATATCTCTGTGCCTACTGCTGCTTTATAGTCTGTTCCTTTATGAGGGCGCACCTTATTACCGTAAAAAGCAATTTTCCTTTTTAAATTGTATCTAGAACTAATTTTAGCAAAATTAACTGGGGCTCTTAAAAAAGCCCTCCTGAGGTTATTGCCATTTTCGTCAAAGTACTCTACTATTTTATTCACCGTATCCGGCATGTGCCTAAAAGCGTAAAAGGGTTTCCCATTATGTTCAAAATAAGCAGATTCTATAGGTCCTGCACCAGCGTAAATAGTGTCGTTTATAAACTTTTCTTTATAGACAACCTTGAACTTATCTCCTTTTTGAAGGCTAAAAAAATCAATGGTCCAAGCGTAAATAACAGATAGATTATTGGTTACTTCATAGTCAATTCCTTGATCTAAGATGGCCTCGGACAAAGATGATGTAATTAAGCCTGAGGCTTCTCTTGTGACATACTTAACGGGTTTTTCTTCTTTGTACACATTCACACCATTGGTGAAATCAATCACCGCATAACGAATGGCGTCTTGCTCATAGATGAAATATTGCGTAGTCTGTAGACTGTCCTTTGACTTAAGTAAGGTGTAGGGCCTTCCAATACCCAATCTTCTCACGTCAAAAACCTCCCTGTATTCTTTAGAAATACCATATATCTTAGAATAACCAATATTATTCCTGAGCATAATTTGCCCAAAAGTTTCATTCTTTTTTATGGTGTCTCTGACCACTTCAAATTGATTGAAGTTAATACCGTAAAATATACTGTCTTTAGGAGCGGATTTTTTAAGCGCCTTTTCAACAGTATCCGTCTTGCAACTCACTAGTAAAGAGAATAACAATAAAGCACTAAAAACAACAGGTTTGTAAATTAATCTCATGCGGCAAATATACTAGTCCATTTTTATTTTAAATTGGTTTTTTAAACCATTGTACGCTTCTAAATCTGCTTTGATAGAACCCACAGCTAAATCTGCTTCTATTCTTATTGGGATTTTGTTTAAATCATTCGAAATCCAAAGACTAATACTTTCTTGGGCTTTAAATACCCTGCCGGACTGTACATAAGGCCTAAACTTTAGGCAAGATACTTTTCCGAATTTAGTTTTGAGTGCTTCTGTTCCTAAATATTCCAGCTTAAAAGGGAAAACACCGTCGTCATCATAAAGCATGCTAATCACGGTAAAATCTCCTACTTTTAATTTGGCTGCATTAATTTCATTGCGCAAAAAATAAAAGGCAGAAATAATATCTTGAATGCCTTTTTGGGTGTCAAATTCAAAATCTTTTCCGTTTTTAACATCTTGCATATAAGCCTTGTCATTTTCATGATCAAAGTCCACTTCCAAATGCATGGTGGTACCACCTTCTCTCACCTTTCTAATGAACCTAATGGGTTCATTTTCTTTGGGTGTAAAAAAGCTTTCGTAAGTATCGTCTACTTTAAAAAATATACTGGCCCAACCCGTAGTTTGTCCTTTGGCCACAACATGAAATAAAGGCTTTTTCTCCAAAGATGCTTTGGTCAAATGCAAGGTAGCGTAACTGGCATTTAAAAATCCGTAATGAAGTCTAAACTTCAACCACTCCCCGTCTTTATAAGCGATAGAAGAATCTTGGGCAGTTAGGCTCCCGTAAAAACCCAAAAATAGACACAAAAGAATGATTTTTTTCATAACCAGATTTAGGGTAAAAATAGAAAAAAGGAATGGCTTTAAATTCTCCTTCACAGATATTTAACCATATTTTGTGTTTTAATCAAGCTAATAGGTTAGAAATATTGTATTTATACATTTCCTTATGGTCGGTAGCAAACAAAAAAAAACCCAGTTTTACAACTGGGCTTTTCTTAAATAACCAACCAAACTTTAAATGATGAAAAACCAATACTTAAAGTTCTAAAGGGAACCACCCCTTTATACTTTAAAGGTAATACAAACATACACCGCTACAAATTTTATAAACCACTTTAACTAAGGTCTTAACAATAATTTATCAATTGGGCGCCTTTTTTAGTAATTCCTTAAGAATAATCACTACTTGAAACTATTTAAATAATAGGAAATATCTGAAATTAAGAGCGTTAAAACGGAAAACCTAGGGTAAAAAACACCGTCCCTGGACCGTTTAATGGCGATTTACTATACATGAGTTGTGCCGGACCTAAAATAGACTCAAAGCCATAGCCTAATCCATAGCCAAAATAAGAAGGGGCTCTTTTAAATGATCCGGGCCTCAAAATGTCATCTGTAACTTTAGCAATATTTGCTGCTATAATCAAATGATTCTTTGGGGCTATTTCAAAATCTAATGTAGCCTTCATCTTTAAGAAACTATCCCCTGGAATGGCAATAAAATCATAGCCCAAAAAAGGAATGAAATTATTAGTTTGAGAAGCACCCATGCCTCCAAGGGCGAAATCCAGGGATTTAGTTCCCGAACTTCCGGACTTAATCCCAATCTCTGGAGCCAAAACAAAAGACCAGTTTTTAGCAAAATTTAGTGCTGCGATTGCCTTTGATCTAAAAATAGAAAATGGATTAAATGTCCCGTTATAATTGCTAGATAAAAAATAAGTATGAAAATCTACTTCCAAGTATAAACCTTTAGAGGGAAAAAAAAGATCATCTAAAGTGTCGAACTTCAATTGTCCATAACCACTCGCATAATGGCTTTTTTCTAAAGTGAGCACTGAACTATTATTGCTTTGTGTATTTTCTTGTAAAAATGTGTCGCTACTGAATTTAATCCACTTATGCTCTAGTCCCAAAGAAATGGAGAAAGCGTTTTTATACACGGTCTGGAGATACATTTGATTAGTAAAGTCTGTAAAGTCCATATTCACTGTATTTAAATTAGGATCATCTGGTACCCTAAAATTATTTTCTAATACGGCATAAGGGATGTCAAAATTAAAATCGTTCAACTTACTTCTCAATCCAAAACTCCAGTTAAACCCTTTGTCTACGTAGTAATCTATTTGGTGCCTTAGGTAGTCTCCAAAAATAAAATCCAAGGAGAGTACGTCGTCTTTTCTCAATAAATTCTTTTGGGTAATATTTATCAAAGCAGCGCTTTTATACAACTTATCATAATGGGCCCCAAACCTAATATTGGTCTTGTTGCCACTTTCTTTCAAGTTTAAAATTAAACCCAATCCAGTGGCCTTTTCAATTAATTTATACCGAATGGTATTAAAATTATTTGTTGCCGCTAAATTATTAATGCCACGCTTTAAATCTTGGAATAAAATTTGGTCACCTTCCTTAAATCGCAGTTTCCCTTTCACATAATCATCCGAATAATTAACTATGCCATTCACCTCTATATAGTTAATTTTCAGGGTATCTGCCCTACTATCTCTCCGTTGAAAGATTTTATCTAAAGGTGTTTTTTTTAATTGGTTTTTAGATAATTCCAGCAATGCGTTCTCTTGAAGCAAAGCTGCTCTGGCTCCTTCTGCTACAATTGCCGCTCCCTTATCAAAATCTATAATAGAATAAGGGGCCATATTTGGTCTAATGTATAGGTCTGTTTTATTAGACTTACTTTTCATTGCTTCTACCGTCCTGAAATTGTTAATCTGTAACAAAATATCCGTAGCAGATCCCAAAGACCCTCTTTTAGAAAGATCCTGCTGAACGTCTACACCAACAATGAAATTTGCTCCTAAGGACTTTAGTTCTTCTATGGGATAATTATTTAACACGCCCCCATCTATGAGTAGCTTACCCTCTAATTCCATAGGTTCAAAGAGGGAAGGAAAGGTGCCAGAAGCCATAATAGCCTCAGGAAGGTAACCATTATCTAAGCGAATGGCAACACCGTTCTCTATGTCTGTTGCCATACAAAAAAAGGGAATGGGCAATTGGTTAAAATCTCTCACGTCTTTTACATGAAATAATAGGGATACCAATTCATTATATACCTTCTGTCCTCCAGAAATAGCTTGTGGAAAAGAAATTTTATACCCGTCAAAAGGCAAACTAATGGCATAGCGCTCTGCGTCTTCCTTTTCATAAAAAGTCTTACTTTCCCTTGAAAAGTCGTCTTGAATAAGGCTGTTAAAATTAATTTGTCTAAAAATAGAATCCAGCTCTTCTGCCCTATATCCAGAGGCGTATAAGGCGCCTACTATAGCCCCCATACTCGTTCCTGCTATATAGTCTATTTGAACACCGGAGGCCTCAATCACTTTAAGCGCACCTATGTGTGCCAATCCCTTGGCGCCTCCACCACTTAAGACCAAACCTACCTTTAAAGGCTTATCCCTTAATTGTGAGACACTTGAATCCCTTGCCGCGAATGCTTTCGAAATCTCATTGAATGATGCTGTTTGAGCTCGAAGGTTGAATACACTAGCTATTAATAGGGTGAAAAGGAAAAAACGCAGGAATAAAAAATAAGGATATTTAATGAAAATGCTCATACAATATGCTGGCTTTTGCTGGACCTACTTGGGTGATTAAAGTGTCTAAGTTAGCTTCTTTTATCTTAGCGACTGTTTTAAAATGCCTTAATAATTGTATCGCTGTTTTTTCTCCTATCCCTTTAATTCCGTCTAATTCTGAAACTATAGCACCTTTACTTCTCAAATTTCTATGAAAAGTAATCCCAAATCTGTGGGCTTCATTTCTCAATTGTTGGATTACTTTTAGAGACTCGGATTTCTTATCTAAATACAAGGGAATAGGATCTTCAGGGAAATAAATTTCCTCCAAACGCTTTGCAATACCCACTATAGCAATTTTCCCTCTTAAGCCTAATTGATCAAGGGCTTTTAAAGCAGCAGATAATTGCCCTTTACCTCCATCAATTACAATAAGTTGTGGTAAGGAACTGCCTTCTTCTTTGAGCCTTTTATAGCGCCTGTAAACCACTTCTTCCATAGAGGCAAAATCATCAGGTCCTTCTACGGTCTTAATATGAAAATGTCGGTACATTTTTTTATTGGGCTTGGCATTGGTAAACACCACACAAGCAGCCACCGGATTAGACCCTTGAATATTAGAGTTGTCAAAGCATTCAATATGCACTGGAAGTGAAGAAAGCCTTAAATCTTCTTTAATTTGAGCCAAAATACGCTTAGAATGACGTTCAGGATCTACAATGCGCATTTGACTCAATTTATCCTGTCTATAAAAACGGGCATTGCGCTCAGACAACGCTAACAATTTTTGTTTGTCTCCCAAAACAGGTATAGTAGCCTTTATCCCTTCTGGCATTAATACTTTAAAAGGGATGATCACCTCTTTAGAAATAGATTTAAAACGCTCCCTTAAGGACACAATAGCCAATTCTAAAATTTGTGCATCTGTCTCCTCCAGCTGCTTTTTAATTTCCAGGGTGTGAGATCGAATAATGGCGCCATGAGAAAGTTCAAGAAAATTTACATAGGCATGGGTTTGGTCTGAAATAACAGTAAACACATCTACATTGTTTATTTTAGGATTTACTATTGTGGACTTAGATTGGTAACCAGCCAATACGGCCAGCTTTTCTTTTACTTTGTGGGCCATTTCAAAAGCTTCCTCAGAGGCGTAACGATCCATTTCTATTTTAAAATGCTTCATTGCTGCAGCTAAATTGCCCTTTAATATATGTCTAATGGCTTCTATATCTTTAGCATATGAGGCCTCTGATTGTAAATTCTCACAAGGTGCATGACAATTCCCTAAATGATACTCCAAACAACTTTTATACCTGCCATCTTGAATTTTTTCAAAAGAGAGGTCATAATTGCAGGTTCTCAAAGGATAAAGCCCTTTAATGAGCTCCAGCAAAACCTTCACCATTCTCTTATTGGTATAAGGCCCAAAATATTCTGAACCATCTTTAATTAACTGACGGGTTAAAAAGACCCTTGGAAACCGTTCTTTTTTAATACAAATCCAAGGAAAGGTCTTGTCATCTTTTAATAATATATTATACCTTGGCTGGTATTTTTTAATCAGGTTATTTTCTAATAGAAGTGCGTCTGACTCTGTGGGAACCACTATATGCTTGATCAGTACAATTTTCTTGACCAATAAGCGTGTTTTGGCTATCTCGTGTTTTAATGTAAAATATGAACTGACCCTTTTTTTAAGGTTTTTGGCTTTTCCTATATATAAAATCTTATCTGAGCTATCATAAAACTGATACACTCCCGGAGTTTCCGGAAGTACACTGAGTTGTATAGAAATGCTATTGGCCGCCATAGGTTATTCACAAAGGTATAGTAGAAATTATTATTGGGCCTTTATTTTATCTGTATTTTTATAGGCTTAAAATACTCAATTTATGAATAAAATAGCCCTTAGAAGTGCTTACCTTGAAAAAAGAAAAAAGCTCCAAACAAAAGAAATTGCTACATTAAGTACTGCTATAGGGAATCAATTATTAAACTGTCCTATATGGGATGCCTCCTATTACAGCCTATTCCTGAGTATTGCTTCCAAAAAAGAAATAGATACCGAATTCATCCTTACATTACTGCAAGGAAGAGATAAAGAAGTCTGTCTACCAAGAATACAAAACGAAACTGAAATAGTGCATATACTACTTACAGACAATACCAAAATAAAAACAAACCATTGGGGGATTCCGGAGCCTCAAAATGGATTGACTGTTCCCTCTTCAGAAATAGAAGTAGTCTTTATTCCTTTATTGGCATATGATAAAAAAGGGCACAGAGTCGGATACGGAAAAGGATTCTACGATCGTTTTTTATCTAAATGCAAACCAAATACCCTAAAAATAGGCTTATCCTTATTTGAACCTGAAGAAAAAATTGAGGGCTTAGACGCCACAGATATTCCCTTAGATTTCTGTATAACACCAGTTAAGGTATACGAATTTAAATAAACAATTCGGAGTCTTATGTTACTGCTAAGATCTAATTCTAACAAATGATGCAGAAAAGAAAGCAAATTTAGTGACTTTGGAAATTCGCAAAACACCTATCTCTGTGGAAAAGCTTTTTTGTTAAAGACCAATAAAAGACCTACTCCAGTACTAATAGCCGTATCTGCAATATTGAAAACTGGTTCAAAAAACCTTAATGAATTCCCTCCTAAAACTGGCACCCATTCTGGCCATGTAGTATCTATGAGCGGAAAATAGAGCATGTCTACCACCTTACCTTGTAGTAAGCTACCGTAGGGCTGATCAGAAAATAGGGTCGCTACTTGGTACATACTGTCATTGAATAGTACCCCATAAAAAACAGAATCAATAATATTACCCAAGGCCCCTGCGAAAATCATAGCTTGGGCCATTTGCAAAAAAAGTGGCACACCTTTTTTAACAGAACTTACAAACCACGCACCAATTCCCGCAATAGCAAACAGTCTAAAAACGGTGAGGGCAATTTTTCCACTTACATCTGAAATGGGTAAAATATCACTGAGTTTGGCCCCCCAAGCAGCTCCCTCGTTTTCGATAAATAAAATTTGAAAACCAGAAAAGACCTCTACTGATTCTCCTAAAAAAAAGTGTGTTTTAATATAAATTTTTACACATTGGTCCAGAATCAATAAAAAATAGGCGAGTAAAAAAGGCTTTTTAAACATAATAGGTACTTAGGTGGCTAAAATAAACATTATTATTAAAATGAAACTAGTCTAGAGGAACCACTTTAATGTCTCCGTGTATGGACCGCAATACAATCTCTGAAAGCCCCTTTGGAACGCTAGGTAAAATTAGCGTTCCAAAGGTTGTTTCAGCATTTATAATGGCTTTTTTTTGCTTTAAAATAATTGGCGCTCTAATGGTATTTACCCGCACTTGATTCCCTACTTCTTTTAAAACACACAATCCGTCATTGAGTTGGATCTGAAGTTTCTCAAAAATACCCTCAGCATTTATTTGGGTATTTCCTCCATCTATATAGACTTCTAGATATGTTGGTATTTCAATAGCCAAATCAACCGACCATATTTTGTGGGCACTGAGTTTGTCATTGGGAATTTCAAAAGTTGCTGAAAGGTCTGGCCCAATAAATAAGGTGTTTCCTTTCCTTGTAAACACGATTATCTGATGGAAACTGTACTCTCCATTTAAACGAGCAGACACATGTAGTTCCTTGGAGGAAGATGGTTTTAAATGTAAGGTATTGACTTGTTGGGCCAATACATGGATTTGGGTGAGAGAAGGGTCTTCTAAAACTTTAGATAATATCTTTTGAGACCAGGATAAATGAAGGGCTAACACCAGAAGTATCGCTGTGTATATAACCTTCAATAACGACTACTTTTGCATGTTCTTAGCTTCAATACTTAGGGTCGCGTGAGGGACTAGCTTTAATCTTTCTTTGTTGATTAGTTTACCCGTTACCCTGCATATGCCATAGGTCTTATTCTCAATTCTAAGCAAGGCATTTTTTAAATCCCTGATAAATTTCTCTTGACGAATAGCCAATTGGGTATTGGCTTCTTTGCTCATGGTCTCAGAGCCTTCTTCAAAAGCCTTGAAAGTTGGAGAGGTGTCATCTGTACCATTGTTTCCATCATTCATATATGAACTCTTTAAAAGTTCAAGATGAGACTTAGCTACCTCTATTTTCTCAGAGATAAGGACCTTGAATTCTGCCAAATCTTTATCTGAATATCTGTTTTTTAAATCTGTTTCCATATTAGTTTTGTTTTTCAATAAATAACACTGAGCGTACCTCATCAAATTCAATTGGAAGTCCCTCGTTTAGAGTTGTTTCTACCAATATTTCTGTCGCCAATGTTTCTGTTTTAATATATTCTAAATTATCTAATAAAGCCGAATCTATAAAGGGGTCTTTTAGAAATTTAATAACAATTTTATCCGTGACTTCAAAGCCACTGTCTTTTCTTAAGTTTTGAATCCTATTGACCAGCTCTCTCGCTATTCCTTCTGCTTTTAGTTCAGGGCTAATTGTAGCGTCTAAAGCCACTGTTAATACACCTGAAGAAGCTACCAACCATCCTTCAATATCCTGAGAACTGATCTCCACATCAGACAACTCCAAAGCTATTTTATCTCCATCTACAAGCAACTCAATAGCGCCATTTAGCTCCATTTGGTTAATATCTTTTGATGTTAAGGATTGTATCGCTGTAGCAACCGCTTTCATTTTAGGGCCAAATTTAGGGCCTAAAGTCTTAAAATTAGGTTTGATCTGTTTGACCAAGATATCTGAAGAATCCGCCAAAATTTCTAATTCTTTTACATTTACTTCAGATAAAATAAGTGAAGCAACCGCTTTTAAATCTATTGCTTTTACTACGGCAGAAACAGGCACCATAATTTTCTGAAGGGGCTGTCTTACTTTAATTTTTTCTTTTTGTCTAATAGACAAAACTAGCGAACAAGTTTGCTGAGCCAATTGCATTTTGCGCTCTAAATCTGAATCAATAACAGCGCTATTGGCCTCTGGAAATTGCGCTAAATGAACACTTTCTTTTACATTAGGGTCACACACGCCAGCCAAATCTAGATAAAGTCTGTCCATGAAAAATGGAGCAATAGGGGCAGATAATTTAGAAACCACCAAGAGACATTCATACAATGTTTGGTAAGCGGCTATTTTATCTGGTCCGTATTCTCCTTTCCAAAAACGCCTTCTACACAAACGAACATACCAGTTGCTTAAATTTTCTTGCACAAAATCTGAGATGGCTCTCGCTGCTTTTGTGGGTTCATAGGTTTCATAGGCCGCTTCTACCCTGATGATTAAACTATTGAGTTCGGAAAGCACCCAACGGTCAATTTCTGGTCTGTCTGCTAATGGAATCTGAGGAGCACTGTTGTCAAAATGATCTAAGTTGGCATACAAACTAAAGAAAGAATAGGTATTGTACAAGGTGCCAAAAAACTTACGCTTTACCTCTACAATCCCTTCTGTGTCAAACTTTAGGTTGTCCCATGGATTTGCATTGGCGATCATATACCAACGCGTGGCGTCGGCCCCATGGGCTGCAATAGTTTCAAAAGGATCAATCGCGTTGCCAAGGCGCTTAGACATTTTCTTTCCGTCCTTGTCTAATACCATCCCGTTAGAGACTACATTTTTATAGGCTGGCCTGTCAAAAACCATGGTTGCAATAGCGTGAAGGGTGTAAAACCACCCCCTTGTTTGGTCTACGCCTTCTGCAATGAAATCTGCAGGGAAGGCCTTATTTTCATCTATGAGTTCTTTGTTCTCAAATGGGTAGTGCCACTGGGCATAAGGCATAGATCCAGAGTCAAACCAGACATCTATAAGGTCTGATTCTCTGTGCATTGGTTCCCCAGTGCTGGATACTAAAACCACCTGGTCTACAATGTTTTTATGAAGGTCTATTGTGGCGTAATTCTCCTCTGAATAGTCTCCTACTTTAAAGTCTTCAAAAATATCTTTAGACATAAGTCCAGCAGCAACAGAAGCTTTCATGGCTTCTTTAAGTTCTGCTACAGAACCAATCATGATTTCTTCTTTACCGTCTGCCGTTCTCCAAATAGGCAAGGGAATTCCCCAATATCTAGATCTAGAAAGGTTCCAGTCATTGGCGTTGGCCAACCAGTTTCCAAACCTACCTTCACCGGTGGCTTTTGGCTTCCAGTTAATTTCCTGGTTCAAAGACACCATTTTATCCTTTACTTCAGTCATTTTAATAAACCAAGAGTCTAAGGGGTAATATAAAATAGGCTTGTCTGTTCTCCAGCAATTTGGATAGGAATGCACATATTTTTCTACTTTAAAAGCCCTGTTTTCCTCTTTGAGTCTAATGGCAATTTCTACATCTGCAGAACGTTCCGGCGCTTCTCCCTCCGGATAGTACTCATTTTTAACATACTTACCTGCTAAGCCCGCAACTTCAGGTCTAAACTTTCCTTGTAGGTCTACTAGAGGCACTTTGTTGCCCGCTGAATCTAGGACCAACATTGGCGGGATTTCTGGGCTAGCTTGTTTGGCTACCAAGGCGTCGTCTGCACCAAAAGTAGGGGCCGTATGCACTATACCGGTTCCATCTTCTGTGGTTACAAAATCTCCTCCAATGACCCTGAAAGCGTTTTCAGGATGATCACAAGGCAATACACCCGTCATGAGTTGTTCGTATGTGACACCTATAAGGTCAGCCCCATTAAAAGACGCTAAAACCAAATAAGGTATTTTCTTGTCTTCTTTGTTGTATTGCTGAATGGCTTCTTTACTTTCTACTGCAAGAAATTTTCCTGCAAATTGCTTTCCTACCAATGCTTTGGCGAGCAATACATGCATAGGTTCAAAGGTATACTGATTAAAAGTACGCACCAAAACATAGTCAATTTTAGGACCTACGGTTAAAGCAGTGTTACTCGGAAGTGTCCAAGGAGTAGTGGTCCAAGCCAATAAATATAAAGGTGCGTCTAAAGATTGTAAGCCCTTTGGAAGGGTCTCTTCTATGGCTTTAAACTGTGCCGTTACTGTGGTATCTGTCACATCCTGATAGGTGCCTGGCTGGTTCAACTCGTGCGAACTCAGTCCTGTACCAGCTTTAGGAGAATAAGGCTGAATGGTATATCCCTTATAGATTAGGCCTTTCTTGTATATTTCTCTCAACAACCACCAAACAGACTCCATGTATTTTGGCTCATAGGTGATATAAGGGTTTTCCATATCTACCCAGTAGCCTATTTTATCTGTCATATCATTCCACACATCAGTGTAGCGCATCACAGCGGCTCTACAAGCTTTGTTGTAATCTTCTACAGATATCTTAGTGCCAATGTCTTCTTTGGTAATTCCCAAGGCTTTTTCTACGCCCAATTCAATAGGCAAACCATGGGTGTCCCAACCTGCTTTACGCTTTACCTGAAAACCCTTCATGGTCTTGTATCTAGGAAAAATGTCCTTGATCGTTCTAGCCATTGCATGGTGAATTCCAGGCATGCCGTTGGCCGACGGCGGCCCTTCAAAAAACACATAAGAAGGTTGCCCTTCTCGTTGCTCCACGCTTTTTTGGAATACCTCTTTGTCTTTCCATTCCTGTAAAACAGCTTTGGAAATACCAGGCAAATCTAATCCTTTATATTCTGCAAACTTCATAGTATTAAGGTCTTGTATGCGGTATGAAAGGGGCAAAATTAAGCAATTAGAACGAAACCATCCTCATTTTAAAGGGATGTTAAAACTGCGGTAGATGCTGGGTGTTAAAAAACAATAAAAACCCTTTAAAATTTGTAACTAGCGCCCAAAATAAGGTTGCTGCCTGGGGCACTTAAGCCAGAAGCATACGTCCTGTACAACTGATTGGTGATATTCTCCCAAGCCAAAAAAGTTGTAATGGTATTGGTCAAGGTGTATTGGGACCTAAAATTAAGGCTGTGCCATGACGGACTGTATGGATTTCCAAAGCGGTCTAAAGCATACATATAGCTTTTTGATTGTTCTGATACAGCCAGCTGATCTGCACTTATTTCTCTATTAAAATTGAGCAACATACTGGCTTTAAACCTGGAGTTTTTATAGATCAGCTGCAGGTCTCCAAAAGAAGGTGCTACATGCCTTCCAGGAGATAGCACCCCATTGTCTTCTTCCTCAGTGCCTTTAATATAACTGTAATTTGCCGCAAAAGACAAGAAGGGACTCAACATAAAATCTGCCCCTATTTCCCAACCGTATACATAGGCATTTGCAGCGTTTTGAACCGCTTGAACCTGACTTAAAACACCCTGATATACTATTTGAGACTGACCGTTTAAGGCAAAATTTCTTCGTACTAAGGCATCTTTTAGATGGGTGTAATACCCAGCAAGTCTCCAAACTACTTTATCTGAAAAATTCTTTTTGAGGCCTATTTCTGTTCCATAAGCATATTCTGGTTGCAAAGCTGGGTTTGGCACAACAACAGACCCGGGTTCTGAATCAAAAACCTTTCCAATGTCGTCAATATTAGGAGCCCTAAATCCTGTAGTAGCATTCCAACTTACTTGAAAATCCTCCGCCACAAACCAACTCCAACCTAAGCTTCCTGTTAAAGCAGCTGTATTTAGGTCTGCCTTTTCAAAAGGGAAATCATAAAATTCATTGTCAAAAGAGACATTTAACCACACATGAGTATAGCGAATGCCCCCTAAAAATTTAAAATTTTCAGAAGCCTCAAAAGTGCTGTTTAAATAGACTGCAGCGGAACGCCACAGCGCATTATCAGGATACCTAGAAGCGGCTGGTAAAATCATGTTACTGCTCACTATGCTTTCAGATCCCTTTGAGTACACTTTATTCCCTACATATTCAGCCCCATAAAATAACCTAAAGGCGCCTGTCTTTTTGTGTTCTATGTCTAGGTTAAATGATATTGCATCTACTTTTTCCTCAGTACCGAAAAGAGAAACAGCCCCAAAGTCTCTATCAAAACGGCTTTCGTTAAAGCGCTGGTATGCCGCTGTAAACTTAAGTCCCTCATAAAATGTATTTACGGGGGCATGAGAGATATTAAAATTGGTCATAAACCATTTTTGTGGGCCGTAATCCCAAACTGCGGAGCGCAGTCCATTGCCCGCTTTCTTTGGTCTTGTGAGACGGTCGTATCTGGCAAAATGAGAGGTCTCAGAAAAGTAAACGCCTAGCTGGAATTCAAAGTTTTCATCTGCTTTATAGCGTACTTTCTGCAAACTGTTTATTTGATTGTATCCTGTGGGATTTTGAAGCCTTGGATTGGGATTGTCTACCAATAAATCTGCTCCGCCACCTTGTAGCACAAATTGAGGCCTCAAGTATTCCTCTGGGCCGTATTTACCCATTTGTAAATCTTCGAAATTACTGTGTGTAATACTGCTTAAAAAACCCCACTTTTCTGTTCCTACACTGAGGTCTAGATGGGCTGTCTGCTCCTGGTTGGCGCTCGAATACCTATATTGGGCATTTCCGGAATATGCTGTAGTCTCATTTTTGCTCAATTGAGGCTCCTTGGTATAATAATGTACCACCCCTCCTATGGCATCACTCCCATAAATAACAGATCCAGAGCCAAAAATCACCTCCGTGTTTTTTATACTAAAGGGATCTAAAGCAATACTGTTTTGTAAATTTCCCCCTCTAAAAATAGCATTGTTCATTCTCACCCCATCTACAGAAAGCAACAGTCGGTTTGCTGCAAAACCCCTAATCATGGGGCTTCCTCCGCCTAATTGGCTTTTCTGAACGTAAACCTTGCCTGTTTGCTGGAGCATGTCTGCCGCCGTTTGGGGCTGGTTAAATGCAATACTTTGTGCATTTATACCAACAATCTTCTGCGGCACATCTTTTCGCTGCTGTTCCCATTTAGATACAGACATCACCACCTCATCTAACTCGAAAGCATTGCGCTGTAAATAAACCACACGCCCTCTTTGCACCCACTGTTTTATATTGGTTTTATATTCAATATAAGAGGGGTGGCTAATATATAAGGTCTCTTTTGCGGAATACCCTTTTAAGAAACAACTGCCGTCTGCGGCTGTGAGAAAACGTTTGGATTGATCTTTGTTGTCCACCAATACACCTACCAAAGGCTCTTTTGTATCTGCGTCATACACAAAAACTTCTTGCGCTATTGAAAATATAGGAAGGCACCCAAAGGCTGCAACATATATTAGTCTAAGAAAATACTTCATTGAGTATGTGTATTGATTTTGGTGTTTTAAATCCATCTAAATGGTGCTGATAATACACCATTAAATGCGATATAAGTTCTCGCCTACTTTTTTGAGACATTTTAATATCATTTAACTTATCAAAATTTATGCCTAATATAGATTTAAAAAAAGAAATTTCAGGTTCGCCCATATGTGGATTCAAGCCTGCATGGGAACAAAAGTCTCCTTCTACTAGATCAAAATATGGGCTATCCATATGATTATCAGAAGGATAAAATCCAAAATATTTGCTAATTTTTACGAGGAAAAATAGGTGAAAATTGGCTATTTGATCTTCATGATCTAACCATTGCAGGGCCGTTTCAATAAATGAAAACAATTCCTTATTCTCTGTTT
>Ga0222670_1000082_pt1 | contig 42343 bp, 62 predicted proteins | sample AntAcemetagen732_FD_181148 | JGI IMG/M metagenome (GOLD analysis project Ga0222670, IMG submission 181148) | Saline water microbial communities from Ace Lake, Antarctica - #732 | ecosystem: Environmental > Aquatic > Non-marine Saline and Alkaline > Saline | place: Antarctica: Ace Lake... | reverse complement strand
AGAGCTCCTTCGGGAGCTCTTTACTAAGGAGAATAAAATGGGTTCATATAAAGCAGACATACAAGCAACAAGAATTGCAGGAGCAACTACCAATGTAATCGTAGCACCACCTGTAAGACTAAGAGGAATTGTTGTTGCAGGACTAGCAACGTCCGGTACTGTTATTTTAAAAACTACCAGTGCAACTGGAGACACATTATTCCAAGCGGATGTCCCTGCAGGAGATATTATTAATTTTTCTTTTCCTGAAGATGGAATTTTATTTCCAAAAGGAGTTTATGTTTCTACTTTTACAGTAGCTGCAGTTACTTTATTAACAGATAAATATTCTGGTCCAGGTCTAACAGCAGGGTAGGAGTCTAAATGACTAACATTACTTCCGGCACATATACTTGGGATAAGAATTTCTTCATTGATGACGTTATCACGGAAGCTTTTGAAAGATTAGGATTAAATCCTATGTCTGGAAATAACATGAGAACTTCTAGACGTTCTTTAAATATTTTATTTTCAGAATGGGGAAACAGAGGTCTTAAATTTTGGGAAGTAGAAAATAATTCTTTTACTTTAGTTCAAGGTCAAATCGTTTATAATTTTTATAGATCTCCTTCTGATGGAACTTCCAGTGGGGTTTTCAATAGTTTATCCGCAGCCATTAATGATACAGCGACCACTATTCCTTTAAATTCTTTAGTAGGGTTTCCTACTTCTGGAACTATTTTAATTGGAACAGAACAGATTACTTACTCAGGACAAAATTCAGACACTACTAGTTTAACCGGAGCCACTCGTGGCGCGAATAGTACTTCCGCAGCTAGTCACGCGGATGATGATGTCGTATACGACCATGCAACTATTTTATATGGTTATGACGATATGTTAGAAGCTTCTTATAGAAATTCTACTCAAGTAGATTTTCCTTTGACTAAAATTGACAGATCAACCTATCAAGGTTTATCGGCTAAGTCTCAACAAGGAACTCCTACTCAATATTTTGTTCAAAGACTTATTGATAGAGTATCGGTTACTTTATATCTAGCACCTAGTGCTACGGAAGCAGGAAATACTATTAACTTCTTTTTTGTAAAAAGAATACAAGATGCAGGATCGTACACGAACGCTTCGGATATAGTGTATAGATTTGTTCCGGCAATGTGTTCAGGACTTACTTATTATTTAGCACAAAAATTAGCACCTCAACGTGTACAAGAATTAAAATTATTATACGAGGATGAATTACTAAGAGCTTTACAAGAAGATGGTTCTTCTGCTAGTTCTTATATTAGTCCACGAACTTATTACCCAGGAGTCTAATGACTAATTTATCGAGAGGAAAATTTGCACAATTTATTTCCGATAGAAGTGGTATGGCATTTCCTTACAAAGAAATGGTAGTAGAGTGGAATGGAGCAAGAGTTCATACTTCTGAGTTTGAATCAAAACAACCTCAATTAAATCCAAGACCAGCAGGTACCGATGCACAAGGTTTACAATTTGCTAGACCCGATCGTAAAGAACCAGCGGTTACTGTGTTATTAGTTCCTAATCCATTTGAAACTATTTTATATTCTGGAAGTACTTATATTAATGTAAACTCTCAAAATCATGGATTAAGCACTGGCAATACAGTTCGATTTAGAGGTTTAGCAGGTAGTCCTCCTACCGGTCCTATTATACCTGATCCAACTAATGATAACGATTTATATTACTTTAATCCGATTCCTACTTTTGACTCAATCAGTGACATTGATAATGAAAACGGTTATACTATTACCGTAGGACAAATAAATTCTTCTGGAATTGTAGGAGATGTTTTAAATTATTATTATTTCCAAATACCGGGAACGGCTACTTTTGGAAATGTACAAGGAGGAGGAATTGGCTGTAGTTCAGGACCAATTACTTTACAACCATAATGACATATGCAGAATTAGTACAAAAAATTAGAGATTATTGTGAAGTAGATGCCAATGTATTTACCTCTACTATTGTAGATGGCTTTCTTTCAGATACTGAATTTAGACTTTTAAGAGACGTAGACTCTGATAATAATAGACAATATGCACAAGCAGATATTATAGCAGGGCAACGATTTGTAAGTACCCCTCTTATTAATAATCAAACTTTAATAATCAGGTCTTGTCAAATTACTAACTCTACCGGTGGAGCAGATAATTCAGATAGATATTTTTTAGATTTTAGGGATACCAGCTTCATGTCGGAGTATGATCCTACTGGAGTACAAGGATTACCTAGATATTACAGTTATTGGGATGAGAACACCATTGTGGTGGCTCCTACCCCAGATATAAATTATAACATGCAGATAAATTATATCTTGAAACCAGAGGGATTATCTAGTAGTAATACCACTACATACTTAAGTACAGAATTTCCTAATGGCTTATTGTATGCATGCCTAGTAGAGGCTTTTGGATTTTTAAAAGGTCCAGCTGATATGATTCAATATTATGAAGGTAAATATCAACAAGCTCTACAAGGATTTACAATTGAGCAAATGGGAAGAAGACGAACTGATGAATTCCAAACAGGAGTTCCGAAAGTCGGAAAACAAAAATAAGGAGTAAACTATGGCTATAACACAAGCGGTTGCAAACAGTTTTAAACAAGAACTACTAGAAGGGGAACATACGTTTCAATTTTCTGGTGGTGATACTTTTAAACTTGCTCTGTACACTTCTGATGCAACGTTAAATTCTACTACTACGGCATATGCTTCTACCAATGAAGTTCCAAATTCTGGACAATATGCTGCCGGCGGTGGAACCTTAGTAAAACCAAATCCAAGTACTTCAGTCTCATCAGGTGTTGCGATTGTTGATTTTGCAGATTTATCTTTTACGGGTGTAACGATCACAGCTAGAGGAGCTTTAATTTATAATACTTCATCGACTAACAAAGCGGTGGCAGTATTAGATTTTGGTGCAGACAAAGCAGCGACTTCAGGAACTTTTACAATTCAGTTTCCAGCATTTACCACTTCAGCAGCTATTCTAAGAATCGGCAACTAATAGGAGCTAACCTATTATGGTCAATACTTGGGGTACACTAACCTGGGGAATAAACAGCTGGGGAGAACAAAGTGATGTAAGTATATCTGTCACTGGTACTCAATTAAGTACGTCTCAAGGAGACGTAACTACTACTGTAGAATTAAATTCAGGATGGGGAAGAGAACTCGGTTGGGGTACTCTTGACTGGGGAAACAATTCTATATCTACTCAAGTTCCTATTACTGGTTCACAATTAAATTTAGATCTTGGAGATACTACATTAGATCTTTTGACAATTGCTTCACCAACAGGTGTTACTGCTGCTTTTGCATTAAGTTCTGTAGACGCTTCACCGGATGCTATGGCATCTGGAAATCAAATCCCACTTTCTTTAGGAGATGCTATTGGTAAAACCGATGTAGCATTTAATGTTACCGGTAATGAATTATCTATTGTCTCTGGCACCGCGACGCTCGATGCTATTACCTTTGCAGATGTAACTGGTTTTGTTTTAGAAACCGATACTGGAACTGTAGTGGTTGGTGGTATTGCAAATATACCGGTTGTAGGAAATGAATTATCAACAGCTGTAGGAACCGTAGATGTAGCACCGGATGTGGCTTTAACCGGTCAACAAATAAGTGCCACTTTAGGAACCGCTGTTTTAGATGCCAATACTCTAGTAGATGTTACTGGACAACAAATCAATACGACTGCAGGAAGTGTTACTTTTACGATCTCAGGATCCGTACTATTAACAGGAAATCAGTTAACTTTAGAGCTTGGAAATGAAGTGTCTCAGATATGGACAATTGTTGACACAGGCACCTCTGTAGCGTATACTGAAGTTTCTACCGGATCTAATGTCACTTGGAATAATATTGACACAGCCGCATAATTTGAATAAAAACTATTAATTAAGGAATTATATAAAATATGCCATCAAGCTATTCTGGAGATTTAAAACTAGAACTCATGGTCACTGGTGAAAAAGCCGGTCTATGGGGAGATATTACTAATACCAATTTAAACATTGTACAACAAGCCATTGCTGGTTATGAAGCAGTTTCTATTGCAGGTGGTGCGCAAACAACTGCTCTTGATTTTAGTAATGGTGTAATTTCTAATGGTAAAAATGCAGTTATTGTTTTAAGTGGGACTATCACAGGAAATCAAATTGTTACTATCCCAGATTCTATTGAAAAAAATTACACTATTAAAAATGGTACCACAGGTACTTTTACGGTAGAGTTTAAAACAGTATCTGGAACAGGAACTACTTGGTCAACTACCGATAAAGGTACTAAATTTTTATACTCAGATGGTACTAATATTGTAGATGTCAACGCTGATATTAATACTATTAATCAGTATACATTACCGGTTTCAGATGGTACAAGTGGACAGGCAATGCTTACCGATGGATCAGGTACTTTGAGCTTTGGAGAAGCAGGAATTTCAACAGGAAAAGCTATTGCAATGGCAATCGTTTTCGGATAAAAGGAGTAAATTATGGCAAACCCAAATATAGTAAATGTAAGTTCGATTTTAGGTATAACAGAAACATTCGCCTTAGATACAACTTTAACTACGACTTTAGTTACAGCAGCAGCTGATAAAGTATATAAAATTAATTCAATTATGATTGCTAACATTGATGGCAGTAACGCTGCAGATGTTACAATAAAATATAATGACCAATCAAACACTAGAGCAATAGCAAGCACTATTTCTGTACCCGCTGATGCCACACTATCTTTGATAGATAAAAATAATGGCTTTTATCTAACTGAAGGTGATTCAATTGAAGGTGGAGCAAGTGCTACAGGGGATCTTGTTGCATTGATTTCTTACGAAATTCTGGACGACGCATAGGAGGTAATCAGCTATGGCAAATGGCGGAATTATTGGACCTACAAAATCAGTAGCAACGGTCACAACTCAAACATTAGTTGTTACTTCATCAAGTAATTTTACAAGACACAACTGTACTGTCACTAGTGCAAATATTTTAGTTATAGCAGGTGGTGGAGGTGGAGGTACTAGAAAAGGTGCCGGTGGTGGTGCTGGCGGTTATAGACATTCTACACCCGTACCCATTTCTGCTAGATGTACTCCAGTTACAATAGGAGCCGGCGGAGCTGGTGCTCCTGCTGCATGTAGTGGTTCTGGTGCACGAGGTAGTACAGGAACTAATTCAGTAGGTATAGGTATAACATCTAACGGTGGTGGCGGCGGAGGTGGTCAAGCAGGAGGGCCTACCCCTATTTCAGGCGGTGGTGCAGGTGGTTCAGGTGGTGGCGGTTTACCTCCTGGTCCTGCTAGTCCTGCTACAAGTCCCGCTCAAGGTTTTAATGGTGGTGCGTCAAATCCAATTCCAGAAGGCAGACTCGGTGCAGGTGGTGGTGGTGCAAGTGCTGTAGGTACAACAGGAAATACTAGTACACCTTCTTTTCCAAACGGTACCGGTGGTACAGGTGGAGCAGGTTCTTCCGCATGGCCTGGAGATAGTACAACAAGAGGCGGTGGTGGTGGTGGCGGTGGAGCTAGTCCTAGTATTGGACCAGGACCCGGTGGTGCAGGTGGTGGTGGTAACGGCGGTGGTGGTTATGGTGGAACTGGAGTAGCTGGAACAACTAATACTGGCGGTGGTGGCGGTGGCGGATCAGGTACTTGTGGTGGTGGAGCTGGTGGTGCAGGTGGATCCGGAGTTGTGATTGTTCAACAAACAGTACCTAAATGTGCTTCTGGAGTATGGGATATGAATAGCGTATACGAAAATGTAAAAGGTGGCACTTGGATATAAGTAATAGACAAATGTTACAAAATAAAATATAAATATTAAGGAGAAAAAATATGGCACATTTCGCAGAACTAGAATCAAAAGTAGACCCTACTGGTTTTACATCGGATACACATCAGATGGTAAAAAGAGTAGTAGTAGTTGGAAACGATATTGCTGCTAATGGCGGAACTCTTGGAGATAATGATATGCATGTTGATGGTGAAACATGGTGTTCTAATTTCTTCAAAGGTGGAAGCTGGAAGCAGACTTCATATAATAATAATTTCAGAAAACAATATGCTGGAATTGGATCTGTATATGATACAACAAAAAATAAATTTCTTTCCCAACAACCTTACGCTTCTTGGTTACTAGACGCAAATGATGACTGGCAAGCACCAGTTACTTATCCTAGTATTACTACGTACGGTGATAACGCACCTTACAATATTGTTTGGGATGAGGACAACTTGAGATGGTTAGGCACTACTTCAGATGCTACCCCTCAAGAATTTGCTTGGGATTCAGACACATCATCTTGGTCAGCGACTGGCAATTAATCTCCAAAAAGGATTTTTAAATGGCTAGAGGTAACGGCGGTATAATTGGTACAACAAACCAAACTAGTTTTGGTAACTGCACAGTTACATCCAAAACATCATCAGGAACTTTAACTACACAACCAGGAACTAGAGTTGTTCAAGCAATTACTGTTGCGGGAGGCGGTGGAGGTGGAGCTATGAATCCGACTTCAGGTGGTGGTGGAGCTGGTGGTGCAGGTGGTTATAGAGATGTAGAAACTAATGTTTGTGGAGCAACACCATATTCAATTACAGTAGGAGCTGGTGGAGCTGCAGGAACTATTAGTCCTTCACAAGCTACAAGAACAGGTGTTTCAGGAGCAGATTCAATTTTTTCAACAATTACAAGTGCTGGGGGTGGAGGTGGTTCAACCAATAACTATACAGCTTTTTCAGGAGGATCTGGAGGAGGATCTGGTTATGGAGGAACTGCAGGTTCAGGTAATACACCACCAGTAAATCCACCACAAGGAAATTCAGGGGGATTAGCACCACAACCATTAACAACTACAGGAAGTGGTGGCGGAGGTGCTTCTGCTGCAGGTCAAGATGCTCAACCTAATAAAGGTGGAGATGGTGGAGCAGGTACAACAACTTTAATTACAGGATCACCATCAACTTATGCAGGTGGCGGAGGTGGAGGAACTAATTCAGGCCCACGACCATCAGGAGCTGGTGGAGCGGGTGGCGGTGGAGCAGGTTCAATAACAACAGGAACTTCAGGTACTACTAATACAGGAGGTGGTGGAGGTGGAGCAGGTATCAATGCTGGAACAGGTGGAGCAGGTGGCTCAGGAATAGTAGTCGTAAAAGAATTAAACAAAGCTTCAGGTGTCTGGAGTTTAAAATCTCAATTTAGTGCACAGAAACAGGGAACGTGGCCAGAGTAAATAACTGACTTGACATTTTTGTTATATATTCTACAAAGAAGAATATAAAGAATTTATGAATTTAACAAATTATTACTGGTATTTTAAATCAGCCATCCCTGCAAAGGTTTGTGATGATATTGTAAAATATGGAAATGAACAACGTGAGCAAATTGCGTTGACAGGTGGTCAAACTAAAAAATTAGAAGAGTTAGAAAAAAAAGAAAAAGCACAACCAAAAAAACCTAAGAAGAAAAGAAAAGTTTCAGAAGCAACGGCTCATTTATCAGACGAGGATTTAGATTCATTAGATCCAGCTACAAAATTAGAAAAAGAAGAATTAAACGATTTAAGAAAAAAAAGAGATTCCAATATAGCTTGGCTCAATGATCGTTGGATTTATAAAGAAGTTCAACCGTATATACATCAAGCAAATGCTAGTGCTGGTTGGAATTTTCAATGGGATTTTTCTGAGTCTTGTCAATTTACTAAATACAAATTAAATCAATTTTACGATTGGCATTGTGATTCTTGGGATCAACCTTATGCAAATCCAGATAATAAAGATACTCACGGAAAGATTAGAAAACTATCGGTGACTTGTAGTTTGTCCGATCCAAAAGAATATAAAGGTGGAGAATTAGAATTTCAATTTAGAAATACAGATGATCCAACTCCTACTAGACCTTGTCTAGAAATTTTACCAAAAGGCTCTATTGTAGTATTCCCAAGCTTTGTTTGGCATAGAGTAAAACCCGTAACAGAAGGAACTAGATATTCTTTAGTCATGTGGAATTTAGGATATCCGTTTAAATAATATGTCTATTAAAGATCCATTATCCACCTCCCTTTATTTTCAATCCCCTATCTATCATGTAGAAGCACCTGAATGGGTTAAGTCTACTAATAAAGTTTGTGATACTTATATCAATCAAGCAAGAAAAAATTTAAAAAAAACAATTAAGGATAGAGAGAAAAAGGCAGGTAAAAAAATAGGGGATCACGGGTTAAGTTATCATTCTACTTCTTTGATTGGAGATCCTAAATTAAAACAATTACAAGAATATATTGGAGCCACTAGCTGGAATGTGATGGATCATATGGGTTATGATATGTCAGGATATGAATTATTTTGGACAGAATTTTGGGTTCAAGAATTTGCAGATAAAGGTGGTGGACATCACAATAGTCATATTCATTATGATAATCATATCTCTGGATTTTATTTTTTAGAATGTTCTGAAAATACTTCTATGCCTGTGTTTAATGATCCAAGATTAGCTAAAGTAATGTCACAATTACCATTAAAGAAATCAGAAGAGATTTCTTTTGGTACCGATAAAGTTCATTACAAACCAAAACCTGGAACTATGATCTTTTTCCCTGCATACTTAGAACATCAATACACCGTAGATGATGGAGTAGAACCATTTAGATTTATACACTTTAATCTACAAGCGGTGAGAAAAATGATAACCGATACGGTGAGAACAACAACCAAGGAGAAAAAATGAGTTTTGAGAAAAATGGATACACAGTAATTAAAAAAGCAATATCACCAGAGATTGCTGATTTTGTATACAAATACTTTTTATTAAAAAGAAAAGTAGCTAGAACCTTATTTGATGAGAAATACATTTCACCTATGACTGATTATTTCGGTGTCTGGAATGATCAACAAGTTCCTGAAACCTATTCTCATTATGGAGATATTGCCATGGAGACTTTACTGACCGAAGTAAAACCTATTATGCAAAAACAAACAGGTTTAAAATTAATTGAGACATACGCATACGCACGAATTTATAAAAAAGGGGATATTTTGCACAGACATAAAGATAGGTTTAGCTGTGAAATATCCACCACTCTAAATTTAGGTGGAGACGATTGGCCTATTTATATTAACCCAGATAAAAAAGAAGGTGGGGTAGATAATAAAACAGGTGCTTATAAATCTTCTAAATCTAAAGGAACTAGGGTAGATTTAAATCCTGGGGATATGTTGGTCTATAGAGGAAATATTTTAGAACACTGGAGAGATAAATTTAAAGGAACCGATTGCGGACAAGTATTTTTACACTACAATAACAAAGCGACTAAAGGTTCTGGAGACAATAAGTTTGACAAAAGAGCACATTTAGGTCTTCCCGCTTGGTTTAAAAGATGATATAGTTCCCACTCGCTAGGGTAGATTTCCACCACACCAATCTATCCTAGCACTTTATTTATATGGATAACTATGCCTTTACAAAAGATACAATTTAAGCCTGGATTCAACAAACAACAAACAGAGACCGGTGCCGAAGGGCAATGGGTAGACGGTGATAACGTACGTTTTAGATACGGCCAACCTGAAAAAATAGGTGGTTGGGAAGAATTAGTTAACTCTACCATAGCAGGACCTGTCAGAGGACAACACACTTGGACTGATTTAACTGGTGTTCGATACGCAGCACTAGGTACTTCTAAAGTGCTAGTTATTTATTATGAAGGAGCGTTTTATGATATTACTCCTTTAGAGACCCCTATTACAGGATTTACCTTTACTTCTACTACTGGATCAGCAACCGTTACGGTTAATAAAGTAGCTCATGGAGTTGCAAACGGTTCTTATATTATTTTTACTAGTATTACCTTACCTACTGGGGGTGAAACAGGTTTTTCAGCTAGTCAATTTACTAACAATACTTATGAAGTTACTTCCACAGATGATGATGATTTTACTATTACTATGTCTACTACCGAATCTGGTTCAGGTATGTCTACTCAAGGTTCTGCAACGGTTACGCCTTATGTAACCATTGGTCCTGTATTTGAAACCCCCGCTTATGGATTTGGAACCGGTCCTTATGGAAGAGAAGCATGGGGAACTGCACGATCTGCTTCTACCGTGGTCTTAGATCCTGGCTCCTGGTCGCTCGATAACTATGGACAGTTGTTAGTTGCAACTGCTAGAAACGGTTCTACCTATACTTGGACTCCTTTAGCAGGAGAGCCTGCAGCATTAGAAACGAGAGCTGCTATCGTAGCAGATGCTCCTACTAGATCATTAATGAGTTTAGTTTCTGACAGAGATAGACATTTATTTTTAATGGGAACCGAAACTACTGTCGGAGATGCTTCTACACAAAACAAAATGTTGGTACGTTTTTCTAATCAAGAAGATATTAATACTTGGGCTCCTACCGCGACTAATACAGCAGGTACTTTCTTGCTTGACCAAGGAAATGAAATCGTAACAGCCGTACAAGGAAAAGATTATGTATTAGTGTTAACCGATCAAGCAGCTTATGTAATACAATTTGTGGGAACTCCTTACACTTTTTCATTAAGACAAGTTGGTTCCAACTGTGGATGTTTAGGGCAACACACTGCCGTCTATGCACAAGGAGCGGTGTACTGGATGGGTTTTGGTGGTGGATTTTTTATGTACGATGGAACGGTAAAACAACTTCCATCCTTAGTAGAAGATTTTGTATTTACCACTCAAGGAGATGGATTAGGAATTAATTATGATGCTAATCAAATTACCTATGGATATCACAACTCATTATTTAATGAAGTGGGTTGGTACTATGCAGCGAGCGGCTCGCAACAAATTAATAGGAATGTAGTATATAACTTTATCGAACAAAGTTGGACTACCGGTTCTTTATCTAGAACTACCTATAATGATGCTACTACCTATGATTTACCCTACGCTACTGAATTTACTACTAATGGAACTCCGAGCTTCCCAGCCATTCAAGGGGTAACCAATAGATATGGTTCTTCTCAGTACTGGGCTCAAGAAACAGGGACCAATGAAGTAACCGCTGGAGGATCTACTACTGCTATTGCTTCTTATATTTTGTCAGGGGATTATGATATTTCCGAACAAGGAATTGCAGGAGATGGTGAATATATTATGAGAGTATCTAGATTTATACCAGACTTTAAAAACTTAAGTGGAAATGCAAAAGTAACCATGTTCTTTACTAACTATCCAGCCACCGATTCACAATCATCTGCTTCAGGATCTTTAATTACTGGTCCTTTTACTATTAGTACCACTACTAATTTTGTAAGCACTAGGGTTAGAGGTAGGCAGGTTAGTTTAAAAATAGAAAACGATGGTCAGGATGAAACTTGGAGATATGGAACCTTGAGGTTAGATATTCATGCAGGAGGAAGAAGATAATGGCAAAAATTACTGCAGTGATTCCAGAACCAAGAGAAGAATATGATGTGTTTAATCAACGACAGTTGAACGAAGGGTTGAATACATTAAAGAATGAGTTAAACTTTGGTTATCAAAAAGATTTAAAAAATGAACAAGCGCAAATAGAATGGTTTTTAACGTAAATGGCAAATTTTTTTAAAAGCAATACATTTGATTTAACCACTACTAATGTAACTATTGTATTATCCGTAAGTACTTCTTCTGTAGCTATTGTTAAAACGGTACAAGCGGTTCATGATACTGCTAGTAATGTAGATACAGATCTTTTTCTTACTAAGAATGGTGCAAGTGCGGTTCAAATAGGTCATGCACAATTAAATAAATCTACTGCAAATCTATTAGTAGATACCTTGAATTTAGAAGCAGGAGATGCTATAAGCGTGCAAGCGAGTACTGCTGATGCCGTTAGCGGAGCAGTGTCTTACATGTTAATAGATAGATCTCAAGAGAATGGATAAAATAGAAACCACTACTGAACACACCTTTAGAAGCAAGTCTACTAATAAGACTTATGCAACTAAAGAAGAATTTTTACAACATCATAACGAAGATGATTTAGCGGTAGATACAGCTGTTACTGTTACCAATCAAGGATTACATTTACTACAGAAAATAATGGGACAAAAATAATGCAGCCACTTGGTGGAACCGAACTGCAAGTGCAGTTTTTAGAAAGACATGCGGATAAAGGGTTATTAGATCAAGTTCAAATCACTACTTCTATCCCTGAAAAAATTCCTTTGTCTAAAGATAAAGTAAATATCTTATGGCAACATAATTCATATGATCAAGCTAATTTAGCACCTTGGTTTAAAGATACTTCGAATCATTCTAAATATGATTGGTATGTATTTAATTCTCATTGGAACTATGAAAAATATAGAATGATGTTTGATATCCCTACGGAGAAATGTTTAGTTATTAAAAATGGTATCCCTGAAATAACCCCTAGAGCAATGAGTTATAAAAAAGGAGATCCTATCAAACTTATTTTTCATTCTACTCCTTGGAGAGGATTAAATGTAATTTTAGCTGCTATGCAAATGATTACCAATCCACTAATTACTTTAGATGTATATTCTTCTACTCAAATTTATGGAGATCAATTCAAACAAGCAAACAATAAAAATTTTGAAGCTTTGTTTACACAAGCTATTCAACTACCCAATGTAAATTACATTGGATATAAACCGAATGAGTATATCATAAAACAGTTACCTAAATATGATATTTTTGCTTATCCTAGTATCTTTGAAGAGACTTCGTGCGTCGCGGCGCTCGAAGCTATGTCGGCAGGACTCTATTGTATTACTACCAATTATGGAGCTTTATATGAAACGTGTGCAGAATATGCGGCCTATATTCCTTATCAAAAATCGTATGCAAATTTAGCTAAAAACTTTGCCTATGCTATTGAAACAGCGGTAGGTAATTTAGACAACGAGATTGTTCAAAAACATTTACAAGATCAAATTATTTATACTAACCGATTTTATAACTGGACTCGTATTGGTTCGTTATGGAATAACTTTTTAAAAGGAGCTATCAATGCAAGATCCAAGTAAACCTATCTGGGTAAAAGATAACAAAAAAGAAGTACCTAATGTAAGTAAACTACCTTCTATCTTTGTAGCTACTCCGGTTCATAGCGAATGCTCTATTCATTACACTCAAGCGTTATTAGCATTTCAACAAAAATGTATGGTCAATGGTATTCTAGTTTCTTTTTCTTTATTAAAATCTTCTTTAGTAACGCAAGGTAGAAACTTATGTGTCAATGCGTTTATGGAAGAATTTGAAAAACATCCCTACACTCACATGTTATTTATTGATTCCGATATTGAGTTTTCTTTTGATACCATTATGAAATTAGTAGCAGCAGAAAAAGATGTAATAGCTGCTCCTTATCCATTAAAAGATTTAGACTGGAATAAGATTGCTAATAGAATTAAATATAAAAATATACAAGACGGTGCTACTATGTCTAAACAAGGATTTACTTGGCCGTTAAAATTAGATGGAAAGAATCAAATAACTGCAATCAATGGAGTAGCAGAAGTAAGTCATGCTCCTACCGGATGTATGTTAATTAAAAAAGAAGTGTTTGATACCATGATTGAGAAGTTACCAGAATTAAAAATTAATCAACCCGCTATTGTTAATGGTGAAATGGTTGAGAAGAAGTTTATGTACAACTTCTTTGATTGTTATCATGAACCAGAAACCAAAAAGTACTACGGAGAAGACTTTGGATTCTGTAAAAGATGGGCTGAAATAGGTGGTAAATGTCACATTTTAGTGGATGAATATATTACTCATATAGGTGAGTATCGATATACCGGTAGGTTTATGGATGATCTTGATTTTAAAAAAGATTGACCTATACTGTAAAAACAAGTAAAGTATGTATTTTCAGGACTTTTGCGCCTGCTTCATTACTAACAATATTTAAAGGATTATGATATCTAGATCACAGATGAGCAGACAATTATATCAAAACGGCGGAATTATGGGCGTAGCAAGAGAGAACTACGGCTTTGGAAGTAAATTTAAAAAATTCGTAAGGAACATTATACCTAATGAAATAGCAGATATTGCAGTGAAAGCTGCACCGTTTGTTGCACCTTTTCAACCAGGTATTGCAGCAGCAATGAGAGGTATTGGAAGATTTGATCAACGAGGAAGTATCAGCGATGCTGTAAAACAAGCGGGAGCAACGTATGGTTTTGGAAAAGCAACTGGTGCAGATGGTTTGAATGTACCGGGAATGTTTGGAGGAGAAGTCCAAGCAGGAACTGGAGATACATCTTCTTTTTTTGATAGACTTGGTGGTAATATTTCAGGAGGAGTTGACGGGATTACTAATTTAATACCTGAATCTGTAAAAAGCATAGACATACTAGAGAGTATTCAAAGCGGAGCTTCTAGTGTAGGAGAATTTATTTCACAAGGATTTAACTCATTAATGAATGCTGATCCAAAAACATTGCAAGAGTTGTTTAAAGCAGCTACTTACCTTGCAGGTACAACTTTAAGTTACTTAGATCAAAAAAGAATTAATAAATTAAGAGAAGAAATTCAAGCAAAATTTGAAGCCGCTCAAGCAGGTAAACGAGCACAATATAATCCAGGTGAAGCAACCAATGCTCCTAGATCATCTTTTACTGCAGCCGATGTAGTACGAGCACCTGCAATGAATGGTGGAAGAATGGGTTATGCATATGGAAATTCAGTACAAGACGGAATTATGTCAGCTCCTCAAATAGCAGATCAAATGGGAATGCCGGTAGGTAACCCTAGACAAAATCAACAAGGAATTGCAGAACTAGATTATAGAGATCAGGGTGGATTTGTTCCGCCAATTGGTATAAAAGAAAAGGAGGATGATATCCCTGCGATGTTATCTAATAACGAATTTGTATTTACAGCCGATGCAGTAAGAAATGCAGGCGGTGGAGACACTAACTTAGGTGCTCAGAAAATGTATTCTATGATGAAACAACTTGAAAACGGAGGAAGTGTTTAATGGCTTATAATATTACTACCCCTGCTCCTTTTTTAGAACCAGCGGGTGAACGAATAACAGATCTTACCATAGATCAAATTAACCAACCAGTTAATATAGGTGGAATGGCGCCTAAGGTTTCCCAAGTTAATCCATTAATTCAAGCATCTCAACAAAGAACCGCAACGCAAGCAGGATTAGGATCCTTACAATTTTCTCCTCAAGGAGATGTAACAGGAGTAGGCGCTGGAACCGGTGTTGCAGCATATCAACCTTATTTACAAGCAGCAGAAGATTTAGCTGCGCCAAGTGCATATCAATCGTATATGTCTCCGTATCAAACAGAAGTCATTGACGCGACTCAAGCACTAATGAACGAGCAGCGAGCGTCAGGGTTAAATACATTACGAGGAGGTCAATATGCACAAGGAGCTTATGGACAAGGACGAGGACAAATTGGAGAAGCAGAATATTTAAGAGGTAGAGATATTTCAGATGCAGGACAGCTAGCGGCACTAAGACAACAAGGTTTAACACAAGCACAAAGTTTACAACAACAAGGTTTACAAAATCAATTAGGTTTTGGTCAACAACAACAAGCTTTTGAATCAGGTATCACCGGACAATTAGGGGCTACAGGTGCAGGAGCGCAAAATTACTCTCAATCTATTCTAGATGCTATTCAACAAGGAAATATTTTACAAGAACAATATCCACTACAAAGGTTAGGAACTGCTTCAGGTATATATGGAACAATTGCAAGTGGTACACCTCAAAGCCCTCAACAACCGATTATGACTAGCCCTGGTTTAGCAGCATCACAAACGTTAGCTAATTTATATGGAATGTTCAATCCAAGACCAACAGCTGCTTACGGTGGATTAATGTCATTGATGGGTAGGTAACCATGCCTAATATATTTAAAAGACCTATGTTTCGAAAAGGAGGTTCTACTTCCGAAGGTACTGGTATTACTTCTGGATTAACTCCTAGACAAAACTATCAAGAGCAAGGAAACGTACAAAAAAAAGAACCCTACGAGATTCTTATTGAAAACCAATATCAAAAGATGCTTCCGAGCCAAGGAGATAGCATAAGAAATTATATAACTGGATTTGGTGCAAGTGCTGCCAAAGACCCTATGGCACTTCAAACGTTTGGAAGCGCTTTTGGACAAGCTTCAAAAATAGGTGCTGGTTTAAATGCACAACAAACTGCAGAAGCAAATAAATTTAAAACACAAGCTGGAATACAAGCAGTTAAAAATTTAACTAAAGATGATAGAGATATTTTAGAAAAAAGAGCTGCTTTAGTAGCTCAACAAAGAGGCATACCTTACAATGAAGCGTTAGGTTTAGTATTAGATAATTACATGAAAGAAAATTCTCCTTTCTTAAAAGGAGACTCTCCTGAAAATAGAATGATTAAAGCAGCAAAACAATATGAAGAAGCAGGATATGATGAAATTGAAGCAATTAATTTAGCTAAATATAAAATAGCTCTTCAGTCTAATAAAATACCACCAGATCTAAGAGCAAAATTAGATGTAGGCAATACCATATTAGATACTAAAATAATTATAGTAGATCCTAAAACTGGAATAGGGTCCTTTAAAACAGAAGCGACTGATAGTAAAAGAACTAGGTATAGCCCTGGCAGAGCATACGTTAGTCCAGCGGACGGAAAAATTTATATATACGACGGAACAAAATTTGTAAAAGCACCAGGATACTAAGGAGGTTCCATGGCGGAAGAATTTAATAATATAGAAGACTATATCGAGTCCGATTACCAATTAATTCCAGAAGAATTAGAAGAAGAACCTAAAAAAATTATACAAGTACCAGAACGAACGGGAGAACCTACTCCTGTTGCAGATATTTTATTTGGACCTAAGGGCGTAGAATTAGCAGGAGATACTTTTCTAAAAGCTGGAAAAACAGCTAGAAGAATAGCGGAACGAGTACAAGGTGTTCCAGAAAGTGAATTAACTCCTTTGGGAGATGTGGATCCTATCAATGGATTTGTAGCTGGAATTGTAGATCTTAGTATTAAAATTCCTTATGGGGTAGTATCTTTGACTGCAGAAATTGCAGATGCTTTAGAGGATGAAGGAGTTCCAGTCGATCAAGGAAAAGTGGCTGCATTAGAAAAATATTTTAGCGATACGGTATTTGGTAAAATAGTACAAGGATCAGAAGATATTATAAAAGATTCTGCGGTAGGAAAATTAACTTCTGCCTTAGGTCAGTTATATGCTTTTGGAAGAGTAGGAGCAAGTTATGGAGTTAAAGCAGCAGTTAAAGCAAAACAAATTTATGGCAAATGGTCTAAAGCTGCTAAATTAAATAAAGTAGCAAGAGCTAATCCAGGGGCGGTAAAGGCTTCTATTAGTGCTAAAAATTTTAACAAATTATCAGGAAAACAAAATTTTGCTGCCGTTACTTTAGGAGGAGCTACGGGAACTGCTCTGGTAGCAGATTTAGAAGGAATTGGAACTTGGGGAGATGTGTTAGGAGGACCCAGTGCTTTAGATAGAGACAAAAAATTTACAACACAAGATGAAGCAGCTAGAAGATTATGGAACCGTTTTAAATTTGCAGCGGAAGGTGCAGTGGTATCTGTCCCTATTGCCTATGGACTTAATAGAGTTGCAAAAAGAATATCCGAAGCTGGAAAAAATTTAAAATATAGCGATGATGAGTTAGATAGATTAATTGATAAATATATAGCACAACCTTTTAGACCTAGGGGAGCTAAAGATCAATTAAGTTTTGAAGGTGTAAAAAAAGTAGAAGGAAAAATAGCAGGAGGTCAAATTACTGCTAGAGATTTAATTAAAGACATTGATAAAAGTTTATATAACATTGCTAAAGAATCGGGAATGTCTAGTCGTAATCCTGCTTGGAAAAGATTAACAGGAAGATTAGATGAATTATTAACTTCTACGGATGATGTTATTCAAGGAGGCAATGTAGTCTTTAAAGGATTTGATGGTAAACAATTAAATCAATTCTATGGTTTCTTAGATGAAATAGGACTTACTAAAAAACAGGGAAATGTTTTAGTAGGAGAAATGATGAAAGTTAGAAATCAAATGAATGTATTTAAAAATACAGTATTACAAGGGAAAAATATCAATGCGTCTAGTTCAGAGTTTTCCAAAATTATGAATGACCGAATGAGAAATATTTTTAATTCCGAATATAGAATAGCAGAAGGTAAAAGTATTCTTCCTATGCTTAATTATAAACCAGCTCAATCTGCTATTGATGGAGTTAAAGAAGTATTTAAACGTTATGCAAAACAAAATGGAGTAAATCTAGGTCCTCAAGATTTGGATGACATTATAGATGATGTCTATAATAATATTACATTTAATCCTCTTACTAAAACTCCAGAATTTCCTTTAACCGTATTAAGCGTATTAGATGATAAGGCAACTCAACTTATTAATATTGCAGATAACGTTAAAGGGGGTACTTTTAAACCTACTACGTTAATTCAATCTGAAAAAGATTTAAGATCTTTTCAAAGATTTTTTGGTCAAAAAAGAGATATAAGAAATACCATTATTAACACCATGAGCGATCTATCTACGTTGGCAGCTAAGGATGATTTTTATAATGGAGTCTTACAACAATCTAAAGAATTAATAAAAAAAGGAGAACGTGCTGCGGTGTATCCTACTCGTGTACAAGCTATTAAAAATTTAAGAAATCAACCGGTTATTGCTAACCCACAAGGTATGCAAATAAAATCTCCTTTAGGAGAATCTATTTATACCAATCCTTTAAATGGTCAGTTTACTACTAGAGAATTACAAGACGCATTTAATTTTAGTGAAAAATTATTGTTTGACGATATAGCAAAGACCACTATTTATAGAAATTTATTTTTAATTCCTAAAGGATTAACTCAAATATCTAAAACAATGTTAGGTCCTTTTACCCATGCTAGAAACTTTACAACATCCGCTCAATTTGCATTAGGGACCGGTAATTTATTTAAAAACCCAGTTACTATGGTAAAAAATTTTAAACAAGCGTTTAACACGATTCAACCACAAATATTGTATCGTAATACACCTAAAGATCAGGCTATGTATAAATTTTTGTTAGAAGAACAAGTCGTAAGTTCTTCTGCTTCTGCAAGAGATATTCAAGGATTATTAGATGATATTGGAAGCGGTGGAGATGTGTACATGAAATTTTTTGGCAAGTTTGGAAAAGCCATGAAAAAAATATACGAGAAAGCAGCCGATGTATATGTAGCAGAAGATGACCAATGGAAAATATTTAACTTTTTAGGAGAATTTGATACCTATAAAAATGCGTACACTAAAGCATTAAAAAAAGGATTAATTAAAAAAATGCCTGACGATCTTTCTATCATGAAAGAAGCTGCTAATATTGTTAGAAACACAGTTCCTAATTATGCATACGTAGGACAATTTGGACAAGCAAGTAGAAGATTACCTACTGGAAACTTTGTATCATTTCCTATTGAAGTAACCAGGACCGCTGCTAATATTGCGGAGTTAGGATTAAAAGAAGCTCAAAATCCTATTTTACAAACAGTGGGATTAAATAGATTAGTTGGATTTGGAGCTGCAACAGCAACGGCACCAGTAGTAGCTACCGCTATGGTAGCAGGAATGTATGGAATTACGAAAGAAATGATTTCTGCGGCTAGAGAATTTATTCCAGGTTTTTCAGAAACCTCTACTTTGTTTTTAACTAGAAACGAAGATGGTAGTTTTAATTACATCGATGGTACGGGAGCTTTAGTTTATGATACCGTAGTCAATCCCTTTCAATCAGTCATCGCTGGAGTAAATTCAGAAGATGCGTTTAATCCTGATGCTCCCTTAACCGTAGGAGTTTTAAAAGGTTTAACTAAAGGTTTAACAAGATTTGTACGACCTTATGTAGATGAGTCTATTTGGTTTAACGTTATGAATAATTTAATTATTAGAAATGGTCGAACTGCAGAAGGAAGACAGTTATGGAATGATAGGGCTCCTTGGGGTGAAAAAATAGCTAAGGCTGCTAAATATGCATTTATAGAAGTAGCTCCTTTATCTTATAAACAAACCGACCGACTAGTAAGAGCTATGGCAGAACTCCCAGGAAAACGTGGAGAAAAATATGACACGGGAAAAGAATTAGCAGGATTAGTAGGATTAAGACCTATTCCTTTAAATCCGATTAAAAGTCTTAACTATAAAATTAATGACTTTAAACAAGGAATTAGACAAACAAGAAATTTATTTACTTCAGATGTATTAAAAGGTGGTGCTATTGATGAAGACACTATTATTTCAAGATATTATGTAGCGAATCAACAACGTTTTAAAGAGTTTCAAACATTAAAAAGAAAAATACAAGCTGCAGAAATATTAGAAGCAGATAGAAAAGATTTGTTTGTTTTGTTTAAAGAACGTGCAGAAAGTAAAAACTACAACGCTATTCGTAGAGATAAATTTATTCCTTTTGATATAACTAAAACAGCTAGAAAAAAATTTCAAGAACAAGAAGAAGCATTGAGAGAAGAGTTTAATGATCTAGAAATTCCAGCTGGATTAAGTAGAGAAACATTTAGAGTCATTCAACAAATGAGAAGAGATATGTTTAGGCTTGATTTAAATGACGATTTTAATATAGAGTTGCCTTTAACAGATTACTTAAGCCAGGCCCCAGCAGCTAGCAGCGAGCAGCAAGTGACTATGGTTCCACCATTAGCACCGCAACCTCAACCTAATGCTCAAGTAGTTACTCCACCTGCTCCTCCAATGGCAGCGTTAAATCAAGGATTGACACCGACGGAAAGTGCTTTATTAAGTCCTGATGAACAACAAATGCGTTTAAAACAAAGAGGATTAAGTTAATGACTAATATTTACGAAGCATATCAACAGTATTTAAGTGACATAGGGGAGTATGTACCTTCGGTAGATGATGTTTATAGCGGTGTCCCTAGATTAGCTTCTACTATTCAAAACGCTGGAATCACTGGGATTACTGGAATTAAAGATGCTCTTCTTCCTTCTGGTGATGATGGAAATCAAGGACCTCCTGGACCTCCTGGCCCTGGAGGGGTTGGAGATTTATTTGGTAAATATAATAATGCAAGTTTTTTAGAAAGAGGCCTTGTTAATACCGGAATAGGTATGTTCGCTCCACAATTAGCTCCTTTGTTAGGAATGTATAATATAGGTAAAGGTATATATGATATAGGTAGGAATGTTCTTGGTTATAATGATCCAGCTTTAAGCGGATACGATCAACTTGATAACCCTTATGGTTTTAATGATGGCGGTGTTGATACTTTTGGTGGAAATACAGTAGGGACTACTTTTGGAGATGTTAGAGGACCCGACGAAGATGAAAGTCCTAACGATGCAGCAGGGGATTACGGTGGTGGAAGTGAAGTAGGCCCAGGGGATGACAACGACCCAGGGTATGATTCTGGAGATGACGAATAATGGCTAAAAAACCACAAACAACTGGAGAACACATCATATCATTATATGGTCATGTGACTGGTGTAAAAAAAGATGTAGACAATATTCGTTGTACACAAAAACATATTCATCAAGACATAGATAAAATACACGGCAAGGTAGATAAGTTATTATACATTTTAATCGGTGCATTAGTTAGTGGAGTTATTGCATTCGTACAAATTAATTAGTTTCCCATGAAAGATAGTCTACTCGTTCATAAACATCTTATTGTCCGAGCAGAAGCGGTAAATCCACCGATGGATGAAACCTTCTTAAAAGAATGGTTGCAAGACTTCATTAAATGTATTAACATGAAGGTCTTGATGGGTCCGTATGTGATCTACCATAACGTTCCAGGTAATAGAGGTATTACCGGCGCAGCTATCATAGAAACATCACACATTGTGATGCATGTCTGGGATGAACCTTCCCCAGCTTTAATGCAATTTGACGTATATTCTTGCGGGGAATTTGACCCTGAAGTGATATGTGAAAAAATTAAAAAAGATTTTGATATAACTAAAATCGAATACAAGTTTTTGAACCGCGAAACGGGTTTAGTAGACCTTAAAGGCGGTGTATACGAATATTAAAAAGGAGTAATTAAATGAGTAGAAAAACTAACACACTATTAATAGCTTTACTAGGTACTATTTTAATGGGTTTATCTACTTGGGTATTAGTATCACTTATAGAGCTCCAAACAATGGCAGCTATGGTGCAGCAAGAATTAATGGATCTTGACAAGGTTATTGGTAGAATCTATAATCACATAGATAGGATGTCCAAATGACAAGTGAAAGATTAACAAGTTTTATCATAAAAGAAATTGATAGAAAATTAAAAAAATTGACAGACGAAACTCTTTTAAGAAGTAGAAAAGAAGTAGAAATTAATGGTAATGGCACTACCGGATATGTTATTAAGGGAGGTCCGCAGAAAGGGAAAGTTCTGAGACATATTCAAATTCCTACTAAAAATATTTAAATCCAGTCCTTTAACTCTTCGCCCATAACTTGGGACGCAATGTTAATTTTCTTTCGTAAAGCTAATACAATTTTTTCATCAATTGTTTTTTCTGCAATGATATCAATGTAGGTCATGTTTCTAGTTTGACCAATACGGTCAATCCTTGCTTCGGATTGAGTTCTTTTTTCTAAATCATATCCATTAGAATAATAAATCATGGTACTAGCACCGGTTAGTGTGATACCATAACCACCCGTTTGTGGGGTACCTACAACGAAACGCACAGGACTGTCTGGATTTTGAATAGATTTAATTGCTTTTTGTCGATCGTCTGTAGAAGTATCTCCATAATAAGTAACCACTGAATTATCTCCATATTCTTTTTTAACAGCGTCTACAATCGTTTGAATGTCATGTCTCCAGTGAGCCCAGATAACTGCTTTACCTTCCATCTCTGATAACACATCTAGTAATTCACTGAGTCTATTATTTTTAATCACCTGAACTTTTCCATCATCTGATTTAAAATGACCTGAAGTAATTTGTTGTAATCTCATCATTTGAGTAATAACGTTTGCAGTCGTGGTAAGTTTACCATTCAATTCTGCAAGAGCCATTTTTTTCATTTGATCATATATTTTTTGTTGTTCCGATGTCAGTTGAATGATTCGTTTCATGTAAGTTTTTGCAGGAAGATCTAAACAATCATCTTTTAAACATCTAAAAGAAAAAGGTTTTAACTGATTAGATAATTCGCCAAGATTTCTGTATCCACTTACGATGTGGATCATTCTTCCGCTCACATTGATTTGTCTGGTAATAGCGTACCTAGTTTTAAAACTATAATACGATTGTTGTTCTAACAACCAGGGATCTAAAAAATAACATTGAGTAAATAAATCAAGAGGTGATTTAGTAACCGGTGACCCAGTTAAAATTCTTTTGTACTTAACATCTTTTCCTAAATCTAAAATAGTTTTAGTTCGGATGGCCGTAGGATTTTTAATGGTAGTAGATTCATCAATCGCCATCATAGACTCATGACAAGATAAAAATTTAGCTGCAAATATTTTTCCTTTTTTAGTAGACAGAGCCTCTACGTTCATCACTAAAATATGAAGGTCGTCTGAAGATTTATATAATTTTTGTAGTTCCTCTTCTTTCTTTTTACCTGCTGTAGATTCCCACAATACCACTTCTTTTTCTATGTGCTCCGGCATATGGTCTGGAATTTGTTCGTCCGTCCAAGTTTTATAAACCCCTTTAGGAGCAATAATTAACGCTCCATTAATTCTACCTTTGTCATAAAGCATGGCAATATTATCAATCAAAACTTTAGATTTACCAGTCCCCATTTCCATAAAGTACGCAAATACTTTTTTGTCCCACGACATTTCTAAGGCCTTTAATTGATGAGCAAAAGGCTTGCTTTTAAATTTATAATGCATATACTTATTCTTTCTGTTGAAAAGATATATAGATTAGGTTATATAAAGTCAAGAATGAATAATACAGTATATGTAATACAAGATGTCCCAGGGACAAGAGAAGGTAGACCAAAAATTAATATTATTGGTGCCTCTCAATTTGGTACACTAAAAGTTTTATTACCTGAGAACGCACAAATTATTTTAAGTGCAGGACCTTTAATTTTTAAATTAAGAAAACTGCTACAAAATTACACACCCCAAGATTATTTATTATTAACAGGAGATCCCGCTATTATTGGTGTTGCCTGTTCTATTGTTTCTGATATTACCAACGGTAAATATAACTTATTGAAGTGGGATAAACAGGAAAGAAGATATTATCCAATTGAAATTGATCTATATCAAAAAGTTAGTTCGGAGGCTTGACAAACGTATTTTGAGGGATTATATTAGAAAGAAAATTAGAAAGGTTATAATATGAGTATAGATTTTAGAGACGACAAAATAGATGCAATGAAAGCTGTGGTTGATCCAAAACAACTAACCGATAAAGTGCAGGAATTAAAAAATTTAGAAGATGAAATTGCTAATGCTGAAGAAGGTGTTAAGAAATTAAAAGAGCAAGCAAAAGTTTTAGCAGAGTTTGAAATTCCTTCCATGATGAAGGAAATGAATATTACAAAATTAAAGCTAAGTGACGGAGAGTCTGTAGAAGTAGGAAAATTTTACAGCGCGTCTATCCCTGCCGACAAACAAGGGGATGCTTTTCAATGGCTTCGTAATAACGGTCTAGGTGATGTTATTAAAAATGATATCACCGTTACCTTTGGTCGTGGCGAAGATAACAAGGCAGCAACTTACGCTGTCCTTGCACGAGGTCAGGGCTTTGAACCTATCCAGAAAATTGGTGTTCATGCTCAGACACTCAAGGCGTTAGTCAGGGAGCGCATCGAGTCTGGACTCGATGTGCCTTCTGATCTTTTTAAACCTTACGAGGGTAACCGTACAAAAATAACAAGGAGTTAACTATGGACGAAGTACAAGTAAAGAAACCGGCACAAATGCCTTCTACTATTTTATTTAGGGAAGATGCCGACAAAGGTTTTGAGAATGTAAGACAAGAATCTCTTGCTCTACCTATCTTAAAACTTTTACAAAACAGTTCAGGAGAAGCACAGAAACGTAATCAAAATTACGTAGAAGATGCAGAACCTGGAATGCTACTAAATACAGTAACTAAAAAACTGTATGCAGGTGAACAAGGTATTAACGTAATACCGTGTTACTATAGAATGGAGTATCAAGAATGGGCAGAGTTTGGAACTGGTTCAGGTAGACCGGAACAAATGTATCCTGATAATTCTGATATTTTATCTAAGACAACCAAAGATGGCGGTAAAGATAGATTACAAAATGGTAATTATATTTTAACGGTACATCAAAACTACGTTCTTATCGTGGGAGATAATGGATCGGCAGAAACTGCTTTAATATCTATGAGTTCATCTCAAGGTAAAGTAAGTAGAAAATGGCAATCACTACAAATGTCACAAACCATGACAGATGCTACGGGTACTTTTACTCCAGCTTCGTACAGTCATATGTATAACATATCTACTGTATTGAATTCTGGAAAAGGGAATCAATGGTATGGGTATGCTGTGAAAACAGCAGGACCAGTAGCGAGTGCTAGCTTGTATCAAAGAGCAAAAGACTTTAATGCAAGTTTGAGTAACAAATAATTGACACAATCGGGTGGTAGCAATACCACCCGAACAACTAGAGGGATATAATGTTAGAAAGACTAAAAGAAATCTTTAAGGGATTAGATACTGCTTATGGTCAAACCAAAAAGACAGCTGAAGTTCGACCGAACGGAAAGCAAGAAGTTAGATCTTTTACTATTAAACAACCTGTTACTGATCACTTATGGCAATCTCATATAGACGGAGTAGAACCAGCATTAGGAATTGTACCTATTAATGAAAACAACGAATGCAAATGGGGTGCTATTGATATTGATGTGTATAATTTTGATCATACTGCATTTATAAAAAAGATAAGAAAATTTGAATTACCTTTGATCTTATGTAGATCAAAATCCGGTGGAGCACATGTGTTTTGTTTTACCAGTGAGTTTGTACCTGCCTCGTTAATGAGAACTAAGTTACAAGCGATGGCATCTATCTTAGGATATGCCAAGACAGAAATATTTCCTAAACAAAATAGTGTGAAAGCAGAACGAGGAGACGTAGGTAATTTTTTAAACATGCCGTATCACGGTGGGGATCGTTCGGTTCGTTATGCGTTTGATGATGTTGGCAAGGCATTAACCATGGAACAATTTTCGGCCTATTATAATAAACATGTTTTGACCAAAGAGCAACTAATACATGTTCAATTAGAAAAGAATCAAACCGAAGAAACTATTTTTCCTGATGGACCACCTTGTTTACAAACCATTTTATCTAATGGTGCGATTGTAGAAGGAGAAGATGTAGATCATGCAGGAAGAAATAATGGTCTGTTTAATATTGGAGTGTATTTAAGAAAAGTTAATCCAGATACTTGGAAAAATAAAGTCGAAGAATATAACATCGCAAGATATATAAATCCACCTTTAAAAGCCAATGATGTAATCAGTGTAATTAACTCTATTGAAAAAAAGAATTATGATTACAAATGTAATGACAAACCTATCTGTGGATTTTGTCAGGAGAAACTTTGTTACACAAGAAAGTATGGAAAAGAAGGTGCAGCCATGCCGGAGATTACACAAATTAAAAAATTAGATTCTGATCCACCGTTGTTTTTTGTAACCGTAGATGGAGAAACTTTAGAAGTAGAACCTGAAATATTACATGATCCTGAAAAGTTTTCTATTGTATGTTTAACTCAGTTGAACAAACCATTACTTCCAATTGCCAAACTCATCTGGAGAAAAATGATTTCTAAGTTATTAAATGAAATGAATGAACCTTTACCTGCTCCTGAGGACATGAGAATTGATGTTCAGTTAAAAGAAGTCTTAGTAGATTTTGTTAGCAGAGCCCCTGGTAAATCTTTATCGGATATTAAAAAGTCCAAAGCATTTATAGAAGAAGGTGTGTGTTACTTTAGATGGAAAGATTTCTGGAGAGCTTTAGTACGAACTAAGTCTTGGCCGGATAAAACCTATCCTAAGAATAAAACCATGAGATTAGTTCAAAACATTTTTAAAGGTAAGCAAGTCTTTAAAAAGATTGATGAGAAAACAGAACGAATCTGGGCTGTTGATAAAATAGATTTAGATACCGTAATCATTAGAAAGAATAAAGCTAAAGATGCTCCATTCCAATAGAACCATTATTCCTGGACCTCCTGGAACGGGTAAGACCTACCGGTTAATCAATCATCACTTGGCCCGTGAACTAGAACACACCAGTCCTGATAAAGTTTTATATGTATCGTTTAGTAATGCAGCTTCCAATGAAGCAAGGAATAGAATTAGTATGTTGTATCCGAATAAAGAAGTATTGGTTAGTACCTTACATGCTTTAGGGACGAGAGAATTAGGCATCAATACCAATACACAATTACTTCAAGGGACCAACTGGAAAGGATTTAAAAACTATTCAGGCATTTGTCAGGACCTAGAGTTTGAAACCATTACCAATGAAAGTGGAATTCCAGAGTACCGAAACAATTATATGAAAGTAATTGACTATGCGAGATCTAAAAAGATCCCTGAACTAGATGATGCCGCACTAGAATTAGATGTTATTGATTCTATTGACATGGGTTTATGTCAACAAATTAAACAAGACCTAGAAGATTTTAAAAGAGATTTTACCATGTTTGAATTTTCAGACATGATATCCCAGTTTGTTAAGAAAGATAAATGTCCACCCCTCGACGTTGTCTTTCTTGATGAAGCACAAGATCTAAGTCCCTTGCAATGGGATATGTTCTTTTACATTGAATCCCGATGTAAACGTTCCTACATTGCGGGGGATGACGATCAGACAATCTATTCTTTCCAAGGTGCAGACCCTACTATTTTTATTAACCTAGAAGGAACTTTAGATCCACAAACAGAATCGAGACGAGTCCCTAGAAGCGTGCATCGAGTAGCTATGTCTATCTTAGAGAACGTAGAGCAACGAAGAGAGAAGGTTTGGATCCCTAGAGATGCAACCGGGATGGTAGTGGAAGATGCCAGTTTAGAGCAATTAGATTTTAGTACAGGTAACTGGATGATTTTAACTAGGACCAACAATCAAATGAAACCCATTGTAGAGTATATGATGTCTCTGGGACATAGGTTTGAATGTAAATATAATCCTTTACTTCCTAATGACTTAGTACAAGCAATTAGTATCTGGAATCGTTTAAACAAAGGTGCCAGTGTTTCAGGTGCAGAAGCACAACAGGTCTATGAATACTTAACCGTTAAAGATGAGCAAGTGAAATATAAATTCTCTGGAGGCAAGTCTCTGGACGGAGTGGATACCGTAGACATCGATGAGTTGATGCTGAACCACGGGCTTCTAGTAACGGGCAGCTGGGAACTATTGAATGTAACCGAAGAACAAAAATTACATATCCAGGAACTAGTGGCGAGCAGCGAGGATCTAAGTAAAAAAGCTAGAATTAAAATTGCAACCATTCATAGTGTAAAGGGAGAAGAGTGTGACAATGTTATTTTATTTACAGATTTAGAAAAAATTATCTACGACTCGGCTTTGCGAGATAAAGACACAGAACACCGATTGTTTTTTGTGGGAGTAACTAGAGCCAAAGAACGATTGTACATCATGAGTCATGATTACGATTACCAATACAACATAGGAGAAGAAATCATATGACTACTAGACAAGACATGGAACGTTTGTTTCCTACTAATAGACAAGAAGGTGGAGATCATTACTCTAAACATAAAATACAACCATACACTTTTATACAGACCAATGGCTTGAGTTTTTTTCAAGGAAATGTTATCAAGTACGTAGTACGTTATAAAGATAAAAATGGTATTGAAGATCTTAAAAAAATTATTCATTACTGTGAATTAGAAATAGAAAATATAAGCAAATGAATTTTGCTTTATTAGTAACTATAGTGGTGTTGATGTATTATGTTATTTGAAGCAGCGACCGAATGGAATTGTCCGGAAACGTTTCCTGATCTAAGTAAAGCAAAGTATATTGCGATTGACTTAGAGACTAGGGATCCTGATTTAAAAACTAGAGGATCCGGTGCTGTCATTGGTAACGGAGAAGTAATTGGTATTGCCGTAGCCATTGAAGGCTGGTCTGGATACTATCCTATTGCACATAGAGAAGGTAACTTAGATAAACGAATTGTATTAGATTGGTTCAAAGAAGTATGTGCAACCGATGGAGTAAAAATATTTCACAATGCTATGTACGATGTTTGTTGGATTCGTGCCCTAGGTATTCCTATTAATGGTCACCTAGTAGATACGATGGTGATGGCTTCTTTGATTGATGAAAATAGATTTTCTTATACCTTAAATAGTATTGGTTATGATTATTTAAGAGAAGTCAAAGATGAAAAAGGTTTAAAACTAGCGGCCGAACAAGCAGGCGTGGATGCTAAATCAGAAATGTACAAACTTCCGGCAATGTATGTGGGAGCCTATGCAGAAAAAGATGCTGAACTAACTTTACAATTATTTAAAACATTATCCGTAGAAATTAATAAACAAAACTTAACCGAAGTATTTGATTTAGAAACTAGATTGTTTCCTTGTTTGATTGATATGAAATTTAAAGGCGTTCGTGTGGACAATGAAAAAGCGCATGTACTGAAAAAAACATTAGTTTCAAAAGAACAAACCTTATTGTTAGATATAAAAAGAGAAACCGGAATAGAACCACAAATATGGGCAGCAAGAAGTATTGCAACCGTGTTTGATAAACTTGGTTTAACTTATGAACGAACGGCAAAATCAAATGCTCCTTCTTTTACTAAGAATTATTTGTCTACCCATCAACATCCTTTAGTACAGAAGATAGCAAAAGCCAGAGAAATCAACAAAGCTCACACTACGTTTATTGATACGATTTTAAAACATTCTCATAAAGGAAGAATTCATGCGGATATTAATCCTATTCGTTCTGATCAAGGAGGAACCGTTACCGGTAGATTTAGTTATTCTAATCCTAACCTACAACAAATTCCTGCTAGAAATAAAGATTTAGGTCCTATGATTCGTGGATTATTTATTCCAGAAGAAAATCATTTGTGGGGTTGTTTTGATTACTCTCAACAAGAACCAAGATTAGTGGTACACTATGCAGCTTCCACTGAACCGATTTGTTTTGATGAATCGGTTACTAAAATTGTGGCTCAGTTTAAAGATAACTCCGTAGACTTTCACCAAACCGTGGCAGACATGGCAGGCATTTCTAGATCTCAAGCTAAGACTATTAACTTAGGATTGTTTTATGGAATGGGTAAAGCAAAATTACAAGCAGAACTAGGATTAAGTACCAAACAAGAAGCAGAACAATTATTTAATCAATATCACCAGAACGTTCCGTTTGTAAAAGATTTAATGAATCGAACTTCTTCTCATGCGCAAGGATCCGGATCTATTGGAACCTTACTAGGACGACGATGTCGTTTTAATAAATGGGAACCGGATACTTTTGGTATGCACACTCCTATGACTTATGAAGAAGCAGAACTAACGTATGGACGTAGACGAATTAAAAGAGCCATGACTTACAAAGCGTTAAACAAATTGATACAAGGAAGTGCAGCCGACATGACTAAAAAAGCTATGTTAGATCTTTATGAAGAAGGTATTATACCACATATTCAAATACATGATGAATTAGATATCTCGGTAGAGTCTCCAGAACATGCTAAAAAGATAGTTGAGATTATGGAAAATGCTGTTACACTCAAGGTTCCTAACAAAGTAGATTATGAATCCGGCAAAAGCTGGGGAGACATTTATGGCTAAACTATGGCGTATCTTAACTCAAATATACCACCTTTATATTGTTCCGTTAGGAAAGAATATCTTTATGATCTTAAAAGTCATCATGGACAAAGTGAAGAGTGTGTGGTCTTCGGGTTTGCATCAATCGCCACCCGAGCCATCTTGTTTCACGCCTTACTACCGAATGGTGCGGTCTACTATCGATTGCCTATCTCAGCTTTTTTTCAAAAACATCTTCAAAGAACCGAAGTGCCAGATATGCAAGTTGACGAGTTACAGTTGTGGAACTGTTTTAGTTATCATCCTGCTGTTACTAATTATTCTTTTTTAGATGGACAACGTGGTAAATTTTTTGGCAAGGATAAAAAAATGTATCCTGGAGAATATTTATTCACCATTGACTGGGCTCATCCAGACTCCAATGTTTTGGATACAGAACATTCTGAAATCTCTCATGAACATAAGTGTGCACACATTCTGGCTCTTGATAACGGTAATTATGCAGCTCAGCCTAATAATCGTATTCTGTGGAACATACCTAGTTTTACTACTAGTGACGCTAAGCCAGACTATAAAGTCCAAACTACAACGTGGAACGTAGAGAACAAGGACTGGAAAACAGACGACACTGATGATATGTTTTACGATATAGAAAAAAAATAATGAAACTCTCAGCCAATTTTCAATTAAGCGAACTCGTCAAGTCTCAAACAGCAGAGCGAAAAGGGATACCCAACAACCCATCACCTGCCCACATTGATAATTTAAAAGCTTTGTGTGTCAATGTATTACAACCCATCCGGTCTCATTTTGAAGCACCGGTAATGATTTCATCAGGGTACCGTAGTCCTGAATTGTGTATTGCCATAGGATCTAAAATAACTAGTCAACATGCAACCGGCAACGCGGCAGACCTAGAAGTTCCAGGGATTGATAATAAAATCCTAGCTACTTGGATTAAAGAAAATTTAGAGTACGATCAATTGATTCTCGAGTTTTATCGAGATGGTGAGCCCGACAGTGGCTGGGTCCATGTCTCATGGAACTCAGAGAAGAACCGTAGCAACTCCCTTCGAGCGGCGAGAGACGAGGAGCTAGGGAAAACAGTATATAAACCATGGTAAAAAGAAGTACTATAAGAGATTTAATTAAACAAATAGACACCGTTCATGGTATTTGCCCTGTATGTGAAGAAGAAGCAATTTTAGTTGCAATCGTGACAGATTATTATAGATGTACTAACTGTGGAGAAGACACTAGACAATATGTTAATGGCTCCATTAAATATTTAAGAATAACAAACGAAGATAAAAGATGGCTAAAAAAGCACAAGTTGGGGTCAGCGAACTCATTAAAGGAAAAAGACGCAAACGCCCAGGAAGACATTCCAAAAAATATAAGAAACCTAAAAAAATAGAACGCGGTCAAGGCCACCCTTAAATGGGTAATTTTCTTTTGTCTTCTATACAAGTAGAATACACTTCGGTAACATATAGTTTGTATAACTCTGCAGTATTTCTTAATTCTTTTCTTTTACCTATAGCTGCTTTATTGCATACTTCTTCTGTTGGATAATAAACAGGTGGATCTGCAACCAATGGCACACAAGATTCTTGGCCATTAGGGTTTAGATGACATAACATCGCAATTAAAATAAATGTTTTCATAAGGCTTGACTTAATATGTTAAAGTCCTATATAACGTATTTAATTAAATAAAGAAAGGTTAAATCAAATGACAGACAAAAGCAAGTACAGTAATGTAACCGTAGATAATGATACCTACGCCATCATTACCAAATTACAAAATAAGTTAAATCCGGACGTAACGTTGAGCCGTAGTCAAGTAGTTAAAACATTAGTAAACGAGAAAGCAAGAAAATTAAATGGCAAACTCACAAAGTAAACCTATACAATTAGAGTCTGGCGATAGTCTTTTAACTGCAGAAGAAAAATTGTGGAGGTCCGTTATGGCGACTGCTATTTTTGATGCCTTACATAAGCCAAATCGTGTTTTAAAAGTAAAACATAAAGTGTTTACAGAGGTAAGTGATACTAAGAGCGCTCGCAACTGGTTTAAACACAAAGAAGGAACTTTTGAAACGGTATGTGAAGCACTTAATTTAGATTCCGATCGTGTCCATAAAATAATGACTCGGAAAATTAATCAAGTTTTATTTCAAGAAAGGTTGTCTCAAATATGACTAAGCACAGCGTAGAAGAAATCAGAGAAGCAGTTAATCTAGTAGTGGGCGATGGAGGTAGACAAGCAGATGAAGTAATTTCTGTATTAGAAACCGATGTCGAACAAAACACTCGAGACTATTTAGCTAGGAAAGAAAAACAATTATGACTGGATTTATGATTTGTCCTAATTGCAATGGCAACGGATATGTGGGAAACACTAAGGATGAGAAAAAACAAGACGATTGTATTACCTGTCAGAATCAAGGGGAGATAGAAATCACTGATGATACGATTTGGAATACTCTACAATTTATCACAAGGAAACAATGAAAAAAAATATTGCAGGATACTATTGGAATGGTAAGGATTTTTTTATTATTGAGGAAGACGATCGTGGTGCAACTAAAATGGTAAAAGAAGAATATAAAGAGTTAGATCAACAAGTAGAACAAGCTAGAAAAATGCAAAAGGAGATTTATGGCTGATAAAGAACATGGACGTAAATGGGATGGTGTTTCTAGAATACCGGATGATACCTACCGAAAGAATTGGAACGATATATTTGGAAAGAAAGAAGAAGAGGAACTAGATCCTGAAACCCAGGAGTATGTAGACAGTTTGAAAGAGAAAATATAAATAATAAAAGAAAGGAAGAAAATGAATAATTTAAATACTAATTTTGAAAACTCAAATGTTTTAGTTAACGATGAAATAGAAATTAAAGAAGATGTGTATAACATAGGTTTTACGCTTCCTGATGTTTTTCTTTCAAAACAGAAATTTGATATGTCTGATAAGTATCAAGAAAAATTTCACAAACTTCATGGTGTTGCTATAAAACTTAAAGATTATGAACAAATTGATTATTCTGAATATAAAGAAATTGTAAAAGATAAAGCAATTCCTATTACACCCTATAAAGATGGTTTATTATTAGTTTCGCCAGAAGATTATAGAAAAAAAGGATATGGTTTCATTGAATTATGTAATTATAAAGAGGATGAAGAACAAACTAGTCAACATTTAGAAAAATTATTAAATCTTCAAAGTATCCATGATGGTGTTTTAATAGGGGTGATAGCTTCTTTAGATGATTTAAATTTATTAAAACAGCTAAAAGAAAAATGTGTTCTTTATATTGTTTGTCCAAAAATATCAAAAACAACTGCCTTTAAAATTACTTTATTAAATAATAAAGCAATTAATTCGCTTTATGAACACATGTTAAAAAAATATGAAAATAAAAAATATGAATTTCACGAAATCACAACACAAATATTAAAACATGGGCCTAGTTTTTTAAAAAAAGGTGCTATAGAATCTTTTCACATAAACGATTTAGTACTGTCTATACAACAATCAGAATTGGCAAAAGAAAAAATAAATTTAGTTAAAAATATACCTAATAAATTAAATTTATTACAAATGAATTATTACAAAATGTTAATGGAACAATTAATGAGATTAATTGACATGGTACATGAAATTGTTCCTCATATCCCTCAAGAAAAAATAAAAAAGGGATGGTCCGCTTCGTTTAGTGAATGTCACGGAGATCTTGGAAAAATAACGTCTGCTACTTTTAATCTTTTAAAAATACTTTCTTTGGAAAGTAGTATGGACATATTAAAAAACTATAAATCTCATGAAAAAATAAAATATCAAATATCAAATAGTGAAATTATTTATCGTATTAGTTATGTTTCTATTTTGATGTATCATACTAATCATGGTACTTCTTTACCTTTTACAGGTTTTATTAATTACCATGAAATGGGCCCTTCTAAGCCCTCGGAAATAAATCCAGATTGTTATGTATATTGGACTATGATGACCCCACTAATAATGAGTTGTGGATGGTTGGAACCCCATCAGGCGCTTATGCGCATTGAAAATGGATTATGTGTTAATACAAAATCAATTTATCTTGATTATGAAAATATAGACGAATTTGATGTTACCGATATTATGCCTACCCACCTGAAAAAGTTAAATGAAGAAACTACGAATACCATAAAAAATATTTTACGTGAGTCTTTTCAAAATGGTACCGGAGAATGGATTCCTTTCAATGCTTATTTTGAAATAAAAGATGATCCTAATTTTAAATATGTTCGGTTTATTGAATCTAAACATTGGATTACTTTTTTTATAACCGATGAAAAAGAAAGAGTTGTTTTTGATATTATTGATAAAGAAACAATGGATTTTAATTATTGTATTTTAAACTCTGGACAAATTCATGAAGATTCTAATTTAGAAAAATCTTGTGAATCTATTTATTTGAAAGTGGCTGCTGCCGTTCGGGATTGGAAATTTTTAATTGAACGAGATTCTACGATGCAATATCGGGGAAAACGTGTGCCTACCGGAGTTCATACCGATATAGCCCGTCATTGTTATTTACCTCGTGTTCGTTATAACAGATTAAAAGGTAACGAAAAACGAGAAAGGGTTTTTTATAATGAGAACAAGAAATTTAGTGGAGAACGAAGAGCGCACGTTAGAAAATTACCTTCCGGATCTAAACCTTCTAAATACCAATTGTTATTGGCAGAACGAAACAATATTCCTGTTCCTGAAAACTATACTTTTGTAAAAGAATCTATCTGGGGATCCAAAGGCATGACAAAAAAAGAAGTGATTTATAGAACTAAAAGTCTTCATGGGTTGTTATATGTAAGTGATCATGAATCCCATAAAGCAGTTTCTATTAATGAACTATCCCCCGCTGGTTTTGAAGAACGTATGTCTAAATATATGGGAAAAAAGGGCTGGGATATTATAGATCGAAATAATTACGATGGGGGTATTGATATACGTGGTTTAAAAGAATTTAAAGATGGTGTTATTAAAAAACTTATTGTCCAGTGCAAACATTGGAAAAAACCAATTGGTCCTGATGTGATTAGAGAATTGATCGGTGCTAAAGAAGTAGAGGATGATGAGTATGAAAAAGTAATGATGGTGATTACTAGTTCTAGGTTTACCCCTGGGGCTATGGAAGTGGCAAAAAAACATAATGTAGAACTAATAGATGGAGATAAATTATTATATGAAATGGAATAGTACTACAACCGAAGGTATACAGTTAGATTTATTTCCTGTAAAAAAAGATAAGGCAATAATTAAAAATATTGATTACGTTGATCTAAGTGAATTACCTGATGATTTTTATCGTATTCATTATAATCAATTTTCTACGTTACCAAAAAATACATATCGTATTTTTAAAACAGGTGGGTACAATGTCTATAGAATAAAAGATGGACCTATTTATCCTTTTGTTCAAAATATTAAAACAGGGAAAATATTATCGGCTAAGGCTAAATTAACCGATGGATATCCGTCTGTCCTTGTTTTTGGTTATAAAAATAATAAAAAAGTAAATTTGGCTACCAAAATACATAGACTTGCTGCATTGGCTTTTATTGAAAATAAAAATAATTTACGTGCAGTAGATCATATTAATAAAAATGTATTAGATTATAAAATTGAAAATTTACGCTGGTTATCTTTATCGGATAATAATAAAGGTCCTAAAAAACAAAAGATAAGTGTGGATTGGCAAAATAAACTAGAAAAGGATGGGATAATAAAATGAAATGGAATAAACTATACGAATACCCGAAGTCCATGCGGTCTTTGATTAATAATGCAAGACACTATGATGTAGGTGAAGAGAAGAAGCTACCTTCGGTTACCACGGTTCTAGCGGCCACACAGAGCAGCGAGAAGCGAGCGTCCTTGGCTAAATGGAGACAGAAAGTGGGCGAAATTGAGGCAGAAAGAGTGAAAAACACTGCAGCAGCGAGAGGCACGGCTATGCACAACTATTTAGAGCATCATGTCGAAGGACAAGGGCTCCTAGATCTAACAGATTTAGGCGTACAGGCCAAGAGAATGGCAGAAACGATCATAGACAAAGGATTTCCTGAATTAGAAGAAATATACGGGTCTGAGGTCACATTGTATTATCCTGGATTGTATGCAGGAGCAACTGATCTATGTGGTGTGTACATGGGGCGAGAGTCCATTATTGATTTCAAACAAACGAACAAACCTAAAAAAGCAGAATGGATTGAAGACTATAAATTACAAATGGCAGCCTATGCTTTGGCTCATGATCAGGTGTATGGGACCGATATGGAGCAAGGAGTGATCCTAATGTGCACTCCAGATTGCTTCTTTCAGAGGTTTATTATCAATGGAAGTGAGTTTAAAGACTATAAAGGCAAATTTTTGATGAAAATAGACCAGTATTACCAACAAAAAAAGGAAAGTAGTTAACATTATGATAACTAAAAAAGAGGTCACAAAACGCAATGTGTGAATTAGTCTTTAAATTCAATGACTTATTCAACGTAGTGTGTCGTTGTGACCAAAGTGTAACCGAATAAGTTGTTGATATATAAGACTTATTACATGTTTGACACAAAAACACACTTTTCAAAAATATTTTCGCGTTTAATAATATTGAATAGTTGTGGTAAGTACTATTAGGAGAACTTTTTAAATGAAAAAAAATAAAAAATCTAAGTACAAATCGTTGGTAATAAATAAAAAACGTTATTATTTCTATAAAATAACTTGGTTTGACATTGTTGGAGACGCTAGTCATTCCGATGCAATAGAGTTTAGCAAGTTTGAAATGGCTACTATGATTAGTTATGGATATATTTTTAGTAAAGATAACCAATGTATTAGATCATTTGCAAGTTATGATAGTAAAGAAGAATCATTTAGTGATAGAAATGTTTATCCAATCGGGTGTATAAAAGCTCTTGAAAAAATAAATATTTAACTGTAAAGAGAATTCATGGGACAACCTCAAACCAATAAATGTAGTAAGTGTGCAAAAGATTATTTTGTAACAGATAATCAATTCTTTTGTGACAACTGCAAACCAAACAAAAAAGAAACACTTTCAGATTTAGATGCAGATTCTGACGAGTGTCTATCTTGCCAATAAAGAAAACATTATGATCAAAAGAAAACACGAAACTGTTGAAGATATCTTAGATAGAATTGAAGAAGACATTAATGCTATTAGAGAAAAATGTATTTGTAACGGAGAAGATAGTTATGAGCCAGAAGACGACGATGACGATTCTTTTGATGATGAAGATGAAGAATAAGTATCGGATTCTGATGAAGATTGATCATTCTCGTGTAGCACTGGGGATACTTGCTTTGGTAATGTTAAGTTGGTTTGGTCTTTTGCTGTCTTAACTTTTTCTGTAAGTTCTTCTACTTCAATACCTTCTAAAATCGGTGAGTATTCATTAATGATTTCTTTCATTCTGGACTCTAATTGCTCAGCTGAAAGATCTTCTAATTTTCCTGTTCGGATGATTTTTTGTTCGACATAAAGGCCGGCCGCCTTACCACGCGCAACTTCCGCGTTAACCGCTGCACTCCAGGCTTTTTTAACTCTGGCTTCGTTACGAAGTTTAGCCAATTCTGCGATATGATTTTCAAAAGTGACTTCATATTTTTTTTGGTATTCTTCTCTAAGCTCTCCAATGTACCGAACCACTAAAGGATACAATTTTGGATTAGTTAATTTACTAGCTGTAAATCTGGCATTATCTTTTGAATAGCCAGCGTCCACTGCACAATCTGTTTTGGTCTTACGACCTTCATTACTTATTAACTCTTGAGCAAATTTCATTTGCATCTCAGTTAAACTTTTTGGTAAACCCATGGCTTGACTTTTAAGGTAACAATGAGTATATGTCAAGTTCTGGAGTTGGCTTACGACGTGGATGATGATCATTTATACCCACTGATACTGGGCTCCAGGTTTAAAAAGGAGAATTATGAAAACAAAAGAATTAAGATCTATATTAGATAAATTTTTAACCTCTGAGATGGCTAGTAATGCAAGGGTTCAAGTTGCTTTACCTGATGGTAAATTTTATGACATCAAAGGTATTCAATTATTAGAAAATAAATTGTTAGGAGTAAGAGAATCGCATAGAATGGTACTTACCATTGAACCTGAAAAATGGATGATGGGAGAAGTAATTAAAAAATTATGATTGAAGGAGACAGTTTAGAGTATGAAGTATTTGAATAAATCCAACTGACCCTGTTGCCTTGAAACCTGAACGTAAATTCTGGAATGAACTTAAAAAAGTTACACCTGAAATATCTTGGACAAGAGTAGAAAACATGGCGGCTTTAGGTACACCAGACCTGTTGGGATACAACAAAAATAATACTTTTTTCACTGTTGAACTGAAAGTCACAACTACCAACAAAGTGCGTCTCTCTCCGCATCAAATTGCCTTCCATGTGAGGCACCCTCACAATTCATTTATCATAGTAAAGTCTCTCGCCTCTAGCTACGTGAAACTTTACCAAGGACACAAGGTCTTGGAGCTTGCCGCTTGCGGCTTGAAGCTTGAGGCTTGCAGCTTGGGGCTTGAGGCTTGTTGCTTGCGGCTTCATGAGCTTGGCGCTTGAGGCTTGCTGCTTGCAGCTTGTCGCTTGAGGCTTGCCGCTTGAAGCTTGAGGGTTTAGGAGCTTGACGCTTGTGGCTTGTGGCTTGTGGCTTGTGGCTTCATGAGCTTGTCGCTTGTGGCTTGAGGCTTGCGGCTTGAAAAGGTTGGTTCGAAAGCTTGCGGCTTGTGGCTTGCGGCTTGTGGCTTGGAGCCCGGCACCAGGTTTCCCTGGTGGTAGAACTGCTACGGAGTGAAGGTAGCCCGGGCAAATTTGTGCGGCTCACGGGGCTAATGAACCCCGTAAGCAACATTTTTAACAGAAGGATCCCAGCACATCCGACAGTCTAAACACTTGCCGCCCTGCTTAGGAGCGGGACAAGTGGCCCCGGAGGTAACGACCGTTGACGTGTTTTTCCAATTGCCAGAAGCTTTCTGGTCAATCATGGGAATGGAAAATCGTATTGTTAAATTATCTGGTTTTCTGTCCTGGTACTTTTGAGTCCAGGCCTCGCGCGTTGGTAACCAGTGTTTCATATCAGGTGTTAATCTGGCTACTTTAAAAATTTTAGCTAGATGCTTCAGGTCCTGAACGTCGCCAGAATCGTGCCATCTAAAGACATTTGCCTTCTGGTGTAATAAATGAAAAGTCATAGCTTGAACCCATAGCGGGTGGCGTATGGCGTCTAGTCTCGTATACTGAGCTGATTGTACAACGGGAAAGACATAACAGCCTTTGAGAGCGTAACAGCTCGAGCAGGTGCTGCCTGGAATTTTTGCCAGCTTCGATCCTGTTTTACATTCCTTAGCCGGTAGGCCGTAGGCTTTACCTGGCATCTTAGACGGTTTACTAAGTGAACCCGTAATATTAAGCGCTTCTATTTTATTCATATTATTTCTTTCTGTTATTATATATCCTATATAATCATTTATTCTTTATTGTCAAGCTTGCGGCTTGTAGCTTGCGGCTTGTAGCTCTGGTATCCAGCTCCCGGAAAAATTTCTCGCAGCTTTTCACATAGCTGGCCGGAAGATCCGCGCGATTCCAGGTGAACCACGGGATCAAATCATTGTGTTTGATTCTCTTCATAGGTCTAATAATTCTGTATAACAAAACCACCATCAAAAGAAATGACCTTTGTTTCTCGTTCAAGGTCTTTCATGCTTTTTATGTCGGGATAGTTTTCTTGTACTTCTTTTAAGTTTTTATATTCGGAATAATTACAACAGATATCAATAGGATCGAATTCCAGTACTTCACCAGTGTTTTCTTCGTATTCTTCGAAGCCCTGCCAAAGAGCTTGGAGAGCGTTATATGAGAATTGATTAGGTCTTATTCTCATGAAGTCGTCTGTAAAATCACACTCATTCATTATATTAATCATTGTTATATCTTTCTGTTTATTAATTTACCTTAAACTATTTATACTAATTTTATATTACCAAAGTGTCGCAGCTTGCGGCTTGTTGCTTGCGGCTTGCTGCTCTGTCCCAGATTTCTATAAATCTCTTCAACCAATTAGATTGAGCTATAGTTAGGCCAGGCGTTCCTAGTAATACCTCATCCGCGCTCATTTTTTCTAGATTATTTTTATCCATCCATTTAACATAAATTTCTGATAATCTATTCAAGGGTGTCATTGTTTTCATCAGCATAAATTCTCGTTTGCATAATCAGCTAACAATTCGCTAGCCATTTCTGTATCTTTAGTTTTTAAATATTTATAGAATAACTTTTTAAAAGTTTTATCTTCTAATAAGTCTTCAAATAAACAAGATGTCTCACTCTCTACTAATGACGCTATGATATTTCTTTTGTCCATTGTTATATCTTTCTGTTATTTAGCTATTTTAACATACTTATATGTTAAATAGTGCTGCCAAATTGTCGCAGGTGCTTGCAGCTTGCAACTCGGATCCTCTTCTTCCTCTAGTATATAGTCAATTTCTTCTAAAGATAAATTAGATTCCAGCAATTCATTTAAAGTCATTTTTTTAGTCATTAATTTAAACTTTCGTTTTTAAATCCAGCGTTTACTATTCTTTCTGAATAGGCTCTGAATACAGTTTCATTCCAGCCTTTAATTCCTGGAATTTTTTCCTCCATACGCTCTCTAATTATTTTCCAATCTTCATCTTTCATAGTAGATAGTAGACTAATGTATTGTTCTTTTGTAAGCATATTCACCTTTCTGTTATTTAATTTACCTTAAACTATTTATATTAAAATCATATTGCCAAAGTGTCGCAGCTTGACGCTCGAATCTCTCTGCTTGTAGCTCGTTGCTTGCGGCTTTGATACCCAGCTCACGGAAAAATTTCTCGCAGCTTTTTAAGTATGCAGCAGGCAGCTGGCCATGGTCCTCCCGGAACCATGGCAACAGATCGTTGTGATTAATTCTCTTCATTGTCCTCTTCTATTTTTTTAGATACATGTGCCATATCTTTTTTCACCAGGAACAAGATCTCGTCCATTGCATCGGCTATTCTACGTAGTTGTGTAACTTCACCGGTTCTATAAGTTCTTTTGTGAACCAACTCTTCTAACTCTTCTATTTCTTTTGCCATTGTTTATTTTCCTTTCTGTTCGAAGTTTATATAACTTCTATCCATTGTATGTTTAAAGTAGTCTTTATTATCTTTTGAATACATATACATAAAATCACCAGGATTATTTAATCCTTTTGATATTGCATTTTCAAAAGCTATCTTATGGTCTCTTTGATACATATGTTCCTTTCTGTTATTTAAGATATCCTACAACATATAGGATACTATTGTCAAACATTAATTTCAAGCTTGTTGCTTGAGGCTTGCTGCTTGAGTCTAGCGGCCCGGCGGGCTATGTCTCCATAACCTAGGTAAAACTATGGA
>Ga0222670_1000081_pt1 | contig 42500 bp, 43 predicted proteins | sample AntAcemetagen732_FD_181148 | JGI IMG/M metagenome (GOLD analysis project Ga0222670, IMG submission 181148) | Saline water microbial communities from Ace Lake, Antarctica - #732 | ecosystem: Environmental > Aquatic > Non-marine Saline and Alkaline > Saline | place: Antarctica: Ace Lake... | reverse complement strand
ATGAACCGTTAGAAATTCCGGCTACGGGTCGAGGTGTGTTATCAAGTTCGGTCAGTCCCATGGCTTGCGCGAGTCTGCGGGCGGGGTCAATCGTGAGAACACAAACATTGCGGCCAAGTTCCGCGGCGCGAAGCCCCAGGGCAGCCGCAGTTGTAGTTTTGCCAACGCCGCCTGAGCCGGTGCACACGATTATGTGCTTGTCGGGGTTAGTAAGAATAGCGTCAATGTCCAAGGCCACGTTATTACTCCCCACCAATGCCTGAGTCAGACATGATTGCGGCAAGTTCATAAAGCGCGCCCAAGTCAATCCCACTTGGCAAGAGCGGCAAGACAAAGATCGGAAGGCCCCGCGAAATCAAACGTTCGAGTTCCGTTTCTTCCAGTTCTACTCGCTCGGCGTGATCACTGGCCTCCGTTATTAGGGCCGCAATCAGTTGGGTTGTCGGAGTGAGACCTGATTGTGAAATCTCACTCTCAATTTCTAACTTCGGGAGCTCGCCTGCAATTGCCATCGAACGCTGTTGTGAATCCAACTGTGGTGGCCTGGTCATGTTGACAAAGATTCCCCCGACGGGAAGTCCAGCCGTCGCGAGTTCGTTCACGCCGTCAAGGGTCTCCTGCACCGGCATTTCCTCAAGCAGTGTTACTACGTGAACTGCAGTTTGTTCCGAAGCGATCACGCTCATGACCGAGTCCGCGTGCGTTTTGATGGGCCCAACCTTGGCCAGCCCCGAAACTTCACCATTTACATTCAAAAACCGAGTGATGCGTCCGGTGGGAGGGGCATCGAGAATGACGTAGTCGTAAGCATTGTCCTGTTTCTTTTCCTTACGCTTAACCACTTCGCAGGCTTTGCCGGTGAGTAACACGTCACGTAAGCCCGGTGCGATTGTGGTTGCAAAATCCACGGCGCCCATCTTTTTCAAGGCCGACCCGGCCCGGCGCAACTTATAAAACATCTCGAGGTAGTCAAGGAGTGCATCCTCGGTGTCTATGGCCAGGGCCCACACTTCACCGCCACCGGGAGCCACAGCGATCTTGCGTTCTTCATATGGCAACGGGGGAGTGTCAAAGAGTTGAGCGATCCCCTGTCGTCCCTCAACTTCCATGAGAATGGCCCGATGCCCGTCTTTGGCAAGGGCGATGGCTAGTGCCGCGGCGACCGTTGTCTTGCCGGTTCCACCTTTTCCGGTTACGACATGAAGGGTCGCCTTGGGCCAATAGTGCACTCGTTCACTGTACTAACCCCTTCCGCGTTACGCTCATCTCATGACAAAATGGGAATACGCCACCGTGCCGCTCTTGGTTCACGTAACCAAGCAAATCCTTGATACGTGGGGAGAAGACGGCTGGGAGCTCATTCAAGTAGTGCCTGGTCCCAACCCCGACAACATGGTCGCCTATCTCAAACGGGCTAAAGGTTAAGGGGTAGGAATGTCTGCCGTTGAAGATCGTCTGGCCGAACTGGGATTGAGTCTCCCTGAGGTTTCGGCTCCGGTAGCGGCTTATGTCCCCGCCGTGATCAGTGGCCAATACGTTTACACCTCAGGACAATTACCCATGGTCTCCGGGGCGCTGCAGGCAACGGGCCGACTCGGTGCTGAAATCCAAGTTGACGAGGGTGCCTCACTGGCGCAGATCTGTGCACTGAACGCAATGGCCGCCGTCAAAAGCGTTATCGGTGACCTTGATCGCGTGGTCCAGGTCGTTCGGGTGACTGGGTTTGTTGCCTCGGTCCCTGAGTTCACGTCTCAGCCCGCCGTCATCAATGGCGCCAGTAACTTATTGGGTACCGCTTTCGGTGGAGCACACTCACGCTCAGCCGTGGGTGTTGCGGCTTTACCCCTGGGAGCGCCAGTTGAAATCGACATGATTGTTGAGTTCAAGTAGCACGTGGAACTGCTTCCACTGGCTGAGCGTGTGAAGTCTGTCGCTGCAGGGGACGGCCGTTGGATCATTCCTGTCGCCGAGCCGGCCGCGACCGTCGTGATTGCTCGCCCGTCCGGTTCTGGTTTCGAAGTGTTACTCATGCAGCGCAGTTCCACGATGGCGTTCGCGCCAAACATGGCGGTGTTCCCCGGTGGGCGAGTAGATCCGCAAGACCACGAACACCCTGACCCGTTTTTAGCCTGTGCGATCCGCGAGGTGGGTGAAGAAGTTGGACTTGAGCTGACGGCCCTGATAGCCCTTGACCATTGGATTACTCCCGAAGTTGAACCAATGCGATACGACGTTCATTTTTATCTGTCATTGGTGGATGAACACGTGCAAGGCGCTTTAGTGACAACCGAAGCGGACACCATGTTGTGGTTAACGCCAGGGCGAGCCCACGCAAGATCACTGGATGGATCACTCCCCATGTTGCGACCAACGCAAGTTACCCTCGCCGAATTGAATCTTAGTAAAGACCTCGATCAACTCAGCCAATTCGCTCGGACGCGAAATATTGCACCCAGACTTCCCAGGCCTGTACTTGAACATTCGGGTGAGATCCGTTGGGATTTGGTGAATGGACACACAGGCGAACTAATTGCGACCAATGTGGGTCGGGCAAAACAGGAAACTTCCGGCAGCCATGACTAGCCGCGGAATTGGGCAACCATGGACCGGTGGCGTGATTGCGACCGACATCAATTGTGTTCTCGCACCCAATCCCTCACCTTGGACACTCGAAGGCACTAACACGTATCTGATAGGTGAAATTGGTGGCAAACAGGTGGTCGTTGACCCAGGTCCGGCGGATCTGCAACATTTACAGCGGGTTGCTCAACTAGCGCAAGGGCCCATCGTGGCAATTGTGTTAACCCACGCGCATATCGATCACTCCGAAGGCGCACCTGATTTATCAGCACTTGTTGGTGCCCCAGTTATTTCCAGCCGGGAAATTGCCGGTCTTGAATTGGGTTCCGTTGAGCTACTCATGCATCGGACGCCCGGGCACAGTTCGGACAGTGTTTGCATCACCGTTGTTTCGCCTACCGGTTGCTACCTGTTAAGCGGTGACACGATTTTAGGTCGTGGGACAACACTGGTTGCCCACCCTGACGGTGTGCTCAGTGAATACTTTGACTCGCTACGCCTGCTGCGTGACCACTGCAATCGGCAAGGGATCACCAAACTGTTACCGGGACACGGACCGATCTCAGAATCACCGGTTGCGCTGATTGATTTTTATGAGAAACACCGGCTTGAACGCCTAGAACAAATCCGCGCATCAATCCAAGACGGAAAAACTTCGATTGAATCTATTACTAACTCGGTCTACGCGGATGTTGATCCAAATATTCGAATTGCCGCGGAGCTCACCGTTGCCGCTCAATTACACTTCTTGGAAACAGAAAAAGTGGACTAGCGGGCTCTCTTGCCCAGCCTCTCAACGTCAAGGATCAAAACTTGTCGCGACTCCAAGGTGATCCAGCCGCGTTGGGCAAAATCAGCGAGTGCCTTATTCACCGTCTCCCGTGATGCTCCGACAAGTTGCGCGAGTTCCTCCTGGGTCATGTCGTGGGTGACGAGCAGCCCACTTGGAATCACGGTTCCAAACTTCTCGCCCAGTTCCATCAGTGCTTTGGCCACTCGCCCGGGGACGTCACTGAACACGAGGTCGGCCATGGTTTCGTTTGTTCGTCGAAGTCGGCGGGCGAGTGCCTGCAACAAAGCGGCGGCGACTTCTGGGCGACCGGCCAACCACGGCATGAGTTGAGCGTTACCCAAACGAACCACTCGAGCTTCGGTGAGCGCCGTTGCAGATGCCGCCCGAAGACCCGGGTCGAACAGACTCAATTCACCGAACATTTCACCGGGTCCGAGTACCGCCATGAGGGACTCACGACCGTCGGCTGATGCATGTCCAAGTTTTACCTTCCCCTCCAAAATGAGGTAAAGGTGATCACCCGGTTCGCCTTCATGAAAGAGCACGCCACCTTTAGTAACGACCTGCTCGGTGAGTAACTCCATCAGGGCCGCGGCACCGTCTTCATCAACAGAGGCAAAGAGGGGGGATTGAAGCAGGACAGAATCCACGTGTACCCCTTTCGCGACAATCTGTTACGAAAAACAAGCGCAGGATTTCCGGCTAGGGGCACTTTATTGGATCCGGTGGGACCGCGCCGCAGGTCGGGGGGCGCGAACTACTTTGTGGGGACTTAATCTAGGGGGGTGCCGTCCGCCCCGGAACCCCAAAATACGCCAGATCCACTCGTGGTGAGGGACGCGCGGTGGATCTTTCGAGAATTGATCAAGACCTATCCGGATGCTGGTCCTGAACTGGATTTCACTTCACCTCTTGAACTGCTAGTCGCCACGATACTCAGCGCCCAGTGCACCGACCGCCGGGTAAACGTCGTCACGAAAGTACTTTTTGCCGAATACCCCGATGCCCACGCCTATGCCGAGGCGAACCAAGAAGAGCTTGAGGGCCTGATTCGACCAACGGGTTTTTATCGAAATAAGGCAACCACGCTGATTGGGATGGGTGCCAAACTTATTCGCGACTTCGACGGTGAAGTCCCCAGGACGGTTGAGCAACTTGTCACTCTTCCAGGGGTTGGTCGCAAGACGGCATTCGTCGTGATGGGAAACGCTTTTGGCTTGCCGGGAATCACGATAGACACGCACTTTGGCCGGTTAGCTCGTAGATTCGGTTGGACTACCAATACAGATCCGGTCAAAGTTGAGCGAGATATCGAACGCCTCTTCCCGGCAAAGGACTGGACCCAGCTTTCACACCTCGTTCTTTGGCATGGTCGACGTGTTTGTCATTCGCGCAAACCTGCGTGCGGTGCGTGCGTGTTAGCCAAAAAGTGCCCGTCATTTGGTGAGGGACCAACCGACTTCACGGAAGCTGAAAAACTGGTCAAGTCCCAAGGTCGAGCATGAGCATCCGTAGCAAAAATTCGAGAGATTCACGCATGGGCGTTTTCTTGGTGGCGGTTTTCATGTCACTGAGTGCTTGCGCGAGTTCGGAAACTGCGGGTGAATTGGTTACCCAACCAAATCCCAGCGCGAGCGGCGAAGATGTTCAACGAGATGTGCTCGAGCGCGATCCGGAACTTCTTGCACTCATGGAAGAAGTGAATTTGGACCCGTGTCCGACTCCCGCGCCCAATCCAGATGCGGCAATTCCGGGATTACCGGACCAAGTTTTTGACTGTCTCGGTGATACTTCTACCGTGTCTCTCGCGCAAATTCGTGGCACACCCATGGTCGTCAATGTTTGGGCTTCTTGGTGTCCACCGTGCATCGAAGAGTTGCCACTGCTGGAAAAAGTTTCACGAGAACTCGAAGGTAAAGTCGATTTCATCGGTATCAATATTGAAGACGACACAACAAAGGCACTTCAGTTAATGCAAGACTTTAGTGTCACTTACCCATCAGTAATTGATCGATCCGGTGATACTCGCGCACCTCTGACAATCCCTGGACCCCCGGTCACCTATTTTGTGAACGCAAAAGGTGTCATCACGGGTCGTTGGGATGGCGCAATCCCCAATGAGGAAATATTTGACGTCCTGTTACAGCAGTATCTAGGAATTAACAGGTGAGTTGGTTAACCCAAGGAACACTCATTCCGGAGTCAATTAATGCCTTGCCATCGTGGTTAAGCCCAGTGGCAAAAGCGGTTGATGGTCTGGATACCAAGGACCTCACCCAATTCGTTCCAACACTTGGAGTAGGCGTTCACTCTGCTGTTCTCGTACTTTTCGGAGATCAGCGCGATGTTCTCATTATTGAACGAGCAACAGATACCAGTTTGCATAGTGGGCAACCGGCTTTTCCCGGTGGGCGAGTTGAAATCAGCGACCGGTCGGCGATCGCGGCGGCATTAAGAGAAGCCCAAGAGGAAACCGGACTGGATCCACAGGGGGTGACTCCATTTGCCCAACTCCCCGATTTGTGGATTCCGATCAGTAATTACGTGGTGTCTCCAATCCTGGGTTGGTGGCATGAGCCAAGCGCGGTCGGTCCCCGGGATACCCGGGAAGTTGCCAGTGTCCACCGAATCCCTATTGCTGATTTTGTGAACCCTAGTAACCGGGTCCGAATTCGACATCCATCCGGCTACATGGGCGACGCCTTCGAAGTCAATAACCTTCTGGTGTGGGGATTCACCGGTGGGTTGCTCTCAACGTTGTTCGAACGCTCGGGTTGGAGTGTCCCTTGGAATCGAAACCGGGTAATCGAAGTATGACGAGGCAGGTAACGTGAATACGGTTGACTGGCTTCTGATTGGAGCCTTAGCAATATTTGCCTGGGCCGGTTGGCGTCAAGGTTTCGTGGCCGGGGTATTGAGTTTTGCCGGGTTTCTTGGCGGAGGTGTTGCGGCCCTACTGTGGTTGCCAAACCTGATTAAGTCATTCGTCACCGATCAAAGCATCTCGGTAATTGTGTTGGGAGTAGCGGTTCTGGCGAGCGCGATCCTGGGTCAAGTGCTGTTTTCCATTCTTGGTCGCCGATTACGGGAAAACTTGACGTGGCGGCCGGTGAAGTTTGTTGACTCTTTTGCCGGATCGGCTTTGAATGTTCTGGCATTTGCTTTGGTCGGATGGGTGATCGCCAGCGTTCTGGTTTTTATGCCCAGTAATTCAATAGCGGGTCAGATCGGGCAGTCGCAGGTTCTGTCAACGCTTGATGCAATTGTCCCTAACCAGGCTCGGACGTTATTCAAAAATGTCAGCACCCTAGTTGGACAAACTGGAATACCAAGAATTGTTACTGGTTTCGGGCAAGAACCGTCAAGCCAAGTTGCCAAGCCCGAGGCAGGAATTTCGCGGGATGTATTCCCGGTCATTGAAACTTTTACGGTCCGACTCACAGGTGACGCGCAGGAATGTAATCAGAGTGTCTCCGGCTCCGGCTTCTACTTTGCACCTGGTCGACTTCTGACAAACGCGCACGTAGTCGCCGGCGTGCAGGAATTGCAAGTTCGCCTCACCGGTTTGGAAACCTCGGTTCCCGGTCAAGTGATTTATTTTGATCCGCAAAAGGACGTAGCTGTAATTGCAACGAAAGAACGCGACACTCGGGTTGCGCTCTTTGCTCGAGGAAAAGCTGAAATTGGTGACAATTCTGCGGTCGCAGGTTATCCCGGTGGCGGAGATCTCACGGTTACTCCAGCGCGAATTAGTGGAATTCTAAGCGCCCGCGGTGAGAATATTTACGGTGACATTGGTGTTGAGCGAGCGGTCTACTCCCTTCGATCCAATGTAATCCCCGGTAACAGCGGTGGTCCATTGGTAAACGGCGATGGGCAGATTCTTGGACTGGTATTTGGTTCAAATACCGACTCCGATATTGGTTACGCGTTAACAAATAGTGAATTGCAGGACGCCGTCAAATTCGCGAACGAGTGGAAGCAATCCGATGGCGCAACAGATACCGGTAGCTGCCAACTCAGGGAGTGACTTGGCGATTTAGGCTCGATCAAGGGTTCGCATAGCCCGCGTGCTCAAGGTAAGAATACTGCCGACCGCGACTAAAACAGCAAGTATCGGGTACACAACTCTTACCCCGACCCCATCAATCGCAAATCCGGTAACCAACATCGCAATGGGTGGAAATGCGTAGAAAAGTGAGAGCTGGATGGCAAAAACACGTCCTTGTACATCGGGTGCCACCCGAGTCTGCACAAGTGAGTTGATCAACGGATTCATCGGTCCCCAAGCTAATCCCAGCAGGAAACCAAAGCCAGCGAGGATAGGCAGCGGCGGAAGTAAAGACATGGGAATCAAAGCGATGATCGTTGCGACCAACACAATTCGAGCAATTGCCGCGTATCCCAGCCGTTTTTTGAGAAATCCATATGAGAACGCCCCAATGACCCCGCCTCCAGCCATAGCCGAAATGACTATTCCCAGCCCCAATGCACTATTCGTTGCTTCGAAATACACCGGAAGTACCAGACTCTCGGTGGGCAGGTAAACACCGGCAAGAAAAATCATGGCAATGGTGATTGTTCGGAGGTACCGATCCCGCCAAAGGACCTTGAACCCTTCGCTCGCATCACGCCAAAAGCTTTGAGGGGCTTTCGCTTTTTCGCCCCGCGCATCTTGTCCGGCATCGCCGACTCGTAAAGCCAAGATGCATATGGCAGCGAGCACGAAGAGCACCCCAGGAATCCAGAAAGAGTTTATTGGCCCGAAGGCAGCAATTGAAAGTGCTCCGATCAGGGGGCCGATTGTCCAGCCAAGTGAAAAAAGCCCTTCGTGCAATCCATTAAGTGAGTCACGATCTACCGTGGTGGCAGTAGCCACGTCGGGAATAATTGATTTACGGGCCGTATAGCCGGCAGGATCAATCATTGCCCCGAATACTGCGAGGGCGAGAATCAGGCTAAAACTCAGGTCGGTAAAAAAAGCAAATATGGGGAATGCAATAACGCAAAGCGCCGAAACAAGATCGGCTATCACACTCACGGGTTGCCTTCCGAACCGATCCACGGCGTAGCCCACGAGCGGTGTCACCAACAAGGCAGGCAATGCCGAGAGGGCTGCGACAATTCCCGCGGCCGAAGCCAGCCCGGTATTGCTCAGGACCAGCCACGGAATTGTGACCATGACAATGCCATTGCCCGTTGAAGAGGCAATATTGGAACTTTCCAGGAGCACAACGGGACGCGAAAGGAACTTACTCCGTGTCATTTAAATGTCCCCGGCTTCAAGCCCCTTGAGAATAAATGACGCACGTTCGCGGATCGCATCAAGATCTTCGCGTTGAGCTGCGGCAGCAACCGGTCGTGACATTCGGTGGTTGCTTGCGAACTGATCTCGGTTGCGATCCAAATAGTCCCAATAAAGGGTCGTGAAAGGACACGCATCTTCGCCGGTACGTTTCTTCGGGTCAAATTGGCAGCCGCCGCAGTAGTTACTCATTCGGGAAATGTAGGCGCCGCCCGCAATGTAAGGCTTTGTCATCATGGCACCTCCGTCAGCATGCATACCCATCCCGATCACGTTGGGGACCATGACCCAATCGGCTGCATCAATGAAATGGGTGCGCATCCAGTCGAGTAACTCCTGCGGCCGCATTCCGGCGAGCTGAGCCAAGTTGCTCAAGAGCATCAAACGTGGAATGTGGTGCACCCAGGCCCGTTCGTGAATATCGGTGATAACCGAACTCATGCAGTTCATTTTTGTTGCCTGCGGATCCATAAATAATGGTAAAAGTTTTCGCTCGCTGTTAAGCGCATTTTCATTTCGATATGAATCGGGGAAGTGCCAGTAGATCCTATTAATGTACTCGCGCCAGCCAATAATTTGCCGGATGAATCCTTCAATTGATGACAGTGGAATGCCGCCCTGTTCGTATCTATGCATCGCCGCTTGAACTACTTCCATTGGATGTAAAAGTCCAACATTGAGATAGGGACTCAACACCGAGTGATTCACCGTCCATGAATCCGTTGGCATTGCGTCTTCATACGGTCCGAAGTCCGCCAGTGCATTCACGGTGAAGTGTTCAAGTTGTTTTAGTGCTCCAGCCCGGGTGGTTGCCCAGGTGCCATTGGGGAGCTCCCCCCAACTGTCGAACTCGCCGAGTCGATCGATTACTGACTGGTCAATTTCGTCGGTTGGGAAGTAAAGGGGCTGCGGCCAGACATGCGGGGCCGCTCCCTTCTTCGGGCGCGGAGGTGGGAGGCGGTTTTCTTGATCCAGATTCCATTGACCACCGACGGGTTCATTTGCGTCCATCAATAAATTGAGTCTTTTGCGTTGCCACCGGTAAAAATATTCCATGGTCAAAGACTTGTATCCACTTGCCCATGATGAAAATTGTTCCGAAGTTGTTAAAAAGTTATCGTTAGGAACTAGTTCGATATTGAGTGATGTGAGGACATCTGTGAGCGGTCGTGAACTCGGCGTCGTGGAGACAATTTCAATGCCGGGGTGAGTGAGTCGCACCACCTCTATTCCCTCGCGCATATTAGCTGCACGAATCGAGTGGACTTGAAATCCGCTCGCCTCGAGTTCTGACTTGGTGTGTGCAACAGCTGAGAGAATGAAAAACAACCTTTGGGCATGCCACTTCTTTGCAGTGAGCATGTCATGACTTTCAATAAAGAGAATGTCATCACGCCCGGGGGTTGCTGCCGCAAGTGCCCCATGAGTGCGAGAGAGTTGATCAAATGTGACGAGGATAAGCCGGTTGGGTTTGCCTTGGTCGCTCATGGCCCAAGCATCGTGGAAAATAGGGTGTTCAGCGCAACGGAATCGACTTCGGGCGACATCGGGTCCGAGGTGGCAAGAGTTTCGCGAGCACGTTCGGACAACCGGATGGCGCCAACATGGTTCCCGCGCGCTTCGTGTGTGCGGGCAGCACCCATTTGCGCACAAGCGCGCCAGAGTTGCTTTTCAGTAATTGGTGCACAGCGCCAACGCTGTTCGGCGACTTCATGAACATGAAAAGGTAACTCCCTCGTGAGGTAGTTGGTGATCTCATTCCACGCCTGCTGACACGAGATGTATTCGCGCTCGGGTACTTGAGGGAAGGAATCGGCAGTAATGCTTTCGCCGCGAAGTGGTCTACCGAGTCGATCACGGGCCTGCATGCTGGCGCAACCACGGTAAAAGTAACTCGAAAAAAGCACGTGGGTTTTCTTCATGGGGAAAATGACCGGTCGGCATTATCGCGCGGGTGTATGAACCACTCACCACGGATTTATTCTCGACCAGGTCATGGATAATCATCCGGTCGTATTCGCCGAAAATATCCAATACTGGTGGGCTGATGGGCCTTTCAATTGAGTCTTGAAAGTGCCGACCATCGTTGCGGTAAAGCGAGCGGATTGCCCATCGGTGAAATTCAATTGCGGTGTGGGCGGTTGGCCAATTTTGATAGGCGGCTTGAATAACTTCTCGGACCTCCGGAGTCACCCAGGAGGGGTCATACGAGTATTTCATCAAAAATTCCCCAATATTAATCCCACCATTTTTGGTGTAGTAACGCTCAGGAATAAAGGGTAATTGTAGGCGAGCGATGTAGGACAAACCCGAACGTTGTGAATTGTTTCGTAAAAGCGAATTGCGCAAGACCCGCGGGTGTGCGCCAGCGACACTGACAAGAGCGTTTACCGCGTCCGGATTTTGCGCCGTCATGGTCCATCCGATTACTGAGCCGACTCCATGCCCGACAACCGTTGCCGAAACTTCACCCAGTGAACGAATAACGCTCACGCAGTCCCGTGCCAAAGTGGTGGGGTCGTAACCCTGCGGTGGGTGGTCCGAGCCGCCGTATCCACGCAGGTCCATTGCAATGACGCGGTAGCCGGCAGAAGCGAGTGGCGCGATTAGCTCACGCCACGTCCACCAGAAACTGGGGAAGCCGTGCAACAGGAGTACTGCAGGACCAGTCCCCATCTCAACAAAATGAAAACGCGCACCATTGGCAGACACATTGTGGTGGGTCCAAGGACCGGTCGTCGCTATTGCCGCATCGGGGGTGATCACTTAAACGGGGAAATTATTCGCCGAGTGCTGCGAGTGACTCGGAAGTTTTCTTCCACTGCTCGCTGGCCAAAGTGGGAGCTTTGACGTCTTTCCCTTTGCTCCTGATCACGATTCCTAAAATCCCGGACAGCAGAAAAAGAACCGCGGCAACAATGAGAAACCCGGCCCAGGTGGGGAGGCCCAATGCCACCAGGGCATAGGCAATTGCGATTAAAACAAATATTCCACCCGTGCTGACCAATGACACCGCAACAACTGCGAGGAGTGAAATCTGACCAATTGTCTTGCCGGTTTGGGAAAGTTCGGTGGTGGTTAAGTTCACCTGTGCGGTGAGAAGTCGTTTACCGTCGTTGATCGTATTTGTGACCAGTTGCTTCAAACTCTGTTGCGGCGCCATGTTAAACCCTTTCCGAGCCCGAAGGTTACCGCGGTTTAGGGCCAGATTCGGTTTCACCCTGCAGAAACTCGTCCGGAATTGCGTCCTGATTTTGTTCGGCCTCTTCAATTTCCGCTATTTCAGCGTAGTGCCTACCGCGCGAGAGCAACATAAAGGCGGCTATAACGGCGGATGTAACGGAGGCAACCAGTACTGCGATCTTGGCACTTTCAAGGAGGAGTTCGTCGCCGCCGTACCCCAATTCACTAATAAGCAGGGCGACGGTGAAACCCACACCGGCCAAGAACCCGACCGCCGTGACATCGCGCCATGCGATCCCCGGACTCAAACTTGCACGGGTGAATCGGGCCATGAGCCAAGCCATTCCGACAATGCCAACGGGCTTACCAAGAACCAGACCGATCATGATTCCCAGTGCCACTGGAGATTGCAAGGGTTCGATGATCCCGGTGGCTCGCAAATCAACACCAGCGGCGAATAGCGCAAAGACTGGAATCGCAAAGCCCGCGCTGATTGGGTGAATTGTGTGAATCAATGTATCGGCGGGCGCCTTCTTCTCGCCAGGATCAAGTCGAACTCGGGTCAGGAATCCGAATCCAATACCCGCAACGGTCGCGTGAACCCCGCTCTTGTAACAGAAATACCAGCCGATGACCACCAAAGGGATGTAAATAATGGGGGATGAGATGCGGTATTTCTGCAATAACCAAAAGGCGAGTAGCGCCAGTAGGAATGCCGCGAACCAGACAATTGCAAACTTGTCCGAGTAAAAAATTGCAATGACGCTGATCGCGCCGAGGTCGTCAACTACAGCGAGAGTGAGTAAGAAAGCGCGTAAGGCGACGGGGAGTTTGCGACCGAAAATGGCGAGGACTGCGAGTGCGAATGCAATGTCGGTCGCCATGGGGATCCCCCAGCCTTGAAGTGAGCCGTCGGGGAGCATGGCGTTTACCACGACATAGAAAAGCGCTGGGACGATCATGCCACCAATAGCCGCTGCGGCAGGGACGACCGCTTGGGCCGGCTTGGACAGTGATCCGAGAATCAACTCATGTTTGAGTTCCAAGCCGACGACAAAGAAGAAGATTGCTAGTAAAGCGTCGGCGGCCCAGACACCCAAAGTGAGGTCTAAACCGAGGGCGGCTGGTCCAATTTGGTAGTCGACCATATTGAAATAGCCGTCCCCCCACGGGGAGTTAGCCCAGACCAGAGCCACGACCGCGGCAAATAGCAGGATTCCGCCGCCAACGGTCTCATTGCGCAACTGGGCGAGCAGCCACCCACGTTCACCGAGGCTCGGGCGCGACAAAATCTCGTTATTGGCCATTGGGCTACCTTACTAAATAAGCATCGGTAAGCGAGATTGCGCGTATTTATTCGTCGGAGCTAGAGGCCTCGAGCCCGGCAGAAATCAGGTTCATTACCGCAGGATCGGCAAGGGTCGTCGAATCCCCAATATTGCGGTGCTCGGCAACGTCTTGGAGTAGTCGTCGCAGGATTTTCCCGGAGCGAGTCTTGGGGAGTTCGGGAACAATCATGATTTTCCGTGGTTTTGCAATTGAACCGATTTCGGTTGCAACGTGATTGCGAAGTTCAGCAACGAGACTGGTTCCGTCTTCGCCTTCCATCCCCCCGCGCAAAATGACAAAGGCAACAATTGCCTGACCGGTGGTTTCATCGGCTGCACCAACGACTGCGGCTTCAGCGACAGAAGGGTGGGAGACAAGAGCAGATTCAACCTCGGTTGTCGAGATGCGATGCCCGGAAACATTCATGACGTCGTCGACGCGACCAAGTAGCCAAATCGCACCGTCGTCATCAAATTTGGCGCCGTCACCAGCGAAGTAGTATCGCGGCCACTTTGACCAATACGTATCGATGAATCGTTGGTTGTCCCCCCAAATCCCTCGCAACATTGCCGGCCACGGCTCAGTGAGAACGAGAAAACCGCCATGACCGTTGCCCAATGGGGTTCCAGCCTCGTCCACGATTGCAACTCCGATCCCAGGGAGTGCGCGCATTGCCGAACCTGGCTTGGTCGCGGTCACGCTGGGTAACGGCGAAATCATCATGCCGCCAGTTTCGGTTTGCCACCAAGTGTCAATAATCGGGCAGTTGTCACCGCCAATGACTTTGCGGTACCACATCCACGCCTCCGGATTAATGGGTTCACCAACTGATCCGAGTAAGCGAAGTGAACTCAGATCATGTGACAGAGGTAGTTCATCACCCCATTTCATGAAAGTGCGGATGGCCGTTGGTGCCGTATACAGAATTGTGACACCGTGCCGTTCAATAATGTCCCACCAACGATCTTTACCAGGAGTGTCAGGCGTACCTTCGTAGATGACCTGCGTGACACGATTCGCCAGCGGCCCGTAAACAATGTAAGAGTGACCCGTCACCCAACCAATATCCGCGGTGCACCAAAACACATCGGTATCAGGTTTCAGATCGAAAACAACTCGATGCGTGTACGCAACTTGCGTCAGGTAACCACCGGTCGTGTGCAAAATTCCTTTTGGTTTTCCGGTTGTTCCTGAAGTGTACAAAATAAAGAGCGGGTGCTCGGAATCAAATCCCGCGGGTGCATGCTCTGGCGACTGGTTCGCGACGAATTCGTGCCACCACACGTCCTTCGCGCCCCAGGTAACTTCATTTCCACAACGCCTAACAACCAAAACATTATTTACCGAGGGACTCGCGGCCACGGCTTCATCAACTGCTGGCTTGAGATCCATCACGGTGCCGCGTCGATTTTGTCCATCCGCGGTGATCACCAACTTCGCTTGGGCGTCTTCAATTCGGCTGCGGAGCGCCTCAGCGCTAAAGCCAGCGAAAACAACTGAGTGAACCGCACCGACGCGAGCACATGCCAGCATTGCAACAACGGCTTCAGGGATCATGGGCATATAAATTGCCACACGATCACCAGCAGCGATGCCTAATTCGGTCAAAGCATTCGCTGCTTGACAGACTTCGGTCATGAGTTCCCGGTAAGTCACATTGCGTTGATCACCCGGCTCACCTTCAAACTGCAGGGCAACTTGGTCGCCGTGACCGGCGTGAACATGGCGGTCAACGCAGTTATAAGCGACATTTAGCTTGCCGCCGATAAACCATTTCGCAAATGGCGCATCCGACCAATCAAGAACTTCGGTGAAGTCAGTTTCCCAATCCAAGTCACGAGCCTGCTTGGCCCAAAAACCTAAGCGGTCCGCTTCGGCTTCCTCATATATCTCTGCCGTGATGTTTGAATTTTTTGTGAATTCAGCGCTTGGGGGGAAAGTTCGATTCTCGTGCATCAAGTTATCCAGGGTTTCGTGGACTTCACTCATTTTTGAGGCTCTCCTTAAAGAATATGTAGGCATAACTTACCGAAATCTTTTCACCGGCAGGGCAATGATGTGAAAATTGACGTCTGCTGAGCACATCACATTGCCGATATGTACCGTTGCCTCATGTCAACTCCACTCCTTGACCGGGTAGCCGGGTGGGAGCAGGTTCAACAATTCACCAATGCGGCAAGGTCTGACATCGACGAACTCCTCTGGCGACGCGATATCCGGACGGCCTCAATTGAAGTGGCACGCAGTTCAATTGCCAGAGGCGGCGCGGATTCTGCCGCTTTGGAGGGCGCCGACCTAGCTGGAGTCGAAGAGTCACCCATGGGAAAGGTCCTGGCCGCAAGTCTGGCGATCACGGTTGAAGCACCAAAATTTAATGAAATCTGGATGCGGGCACCGCTGCAGGCAATTACCGGGCTTCATACTCTTGTTGCCAAAGAATTTCTCGACGACGATAAATTGGCTCGACCGAGAATGGACCAAGATGCTGATGACCCCCTGCACATTGGATCCCTGCCAGGGCACCAGGAAATCCCCAGTGCATTGATGCGACTGTCCCAACAGTGTTCAACAACAAAAGTTCCAGCATTAATTGAAGCAGGGTACGTTCATGGAGAAATCATGAGACTACGTCCATTCACCTGGGGATCAGGACTCGTCGCACGCGCCACCGTGCGCACGATCCTCAGCGCCCGAAGCCTTGATCCATCAAACTTCTCCATCCCTGAAAACGGAATGTTTGAATCAACCCGAACCGCTTACGTCGCGGCAATCAGAGATTTTTCTACCGGGACCCAAGCAGGAATTGAGGGCTACTTCAAGTGGTTTTCGGCAAGCCTGGGGCTTGGCGCGAGAGCGGTTGTTTATCCACAGGCATAGTTGCCGAACCCTGAAATCATGACCATTATGTGTTGATGAAGCAAACCAAGCCGACGGCGATCGTTTATGTTGATGGCTTCAATCTTTATAAAGGCCAACTTCACAAGCGGCCTGGAAATAAATGGCTTGACTTAGTGTCACTATTTGATTCTTTGTTAGTGGAGCATGAAGTGCTGAGAGTTCACTATTTCACGGCGCGAATCCTCGGTCGATTAAACCCTGAAGATCCAAAGGCCCCAAACCGTCAAGATGCGTATCTTCGAGCTTTGAATACGCTGGCGCGAGCAACCATCCATGATGACTCGCAATTCGTTATTAGACCTGGACATTCCCGCGAATACATTGACGGGAAAGAAACACCACCATTCCATTGGGTAAGGGTTTATAAGGTCCAAGAGAAAGGGTCCGACGTCAAGTTAGCGTCACAGCTGTTGATGGATGCAGTCGATGGTCTCGCCAGCACATACGTTGTTGTAAGCAATGATTCTGATCTCGCGAGACCAATAGAAATAGTCAAGAAAAGATTCAATGCACGTGTTGGAGTTGTCTATCCGCGATCTCAACGCACAAACCAGTTCATAAAGATTGGCATTGATTGGGAAATTTTTCTCCACCCCTCGCTAGCAGAATCACACCAGTTACCTGACGTGATTTACCGAGTAAAAGGCAATCCGATTCGTAGGCCAGAAGAATGGCGTTCCAAGTATGGGTTGGAAGAAAAGAAGCAGGGCCCCGACGAATCGAGGCCCTGAGCCTGATCCAAAGGAACAGGTGTTGTCTTTAAAGATTAACGTAGAATACTGCAAAAAGCAATCAGGCCACGTCCCTCGCATGTTTTGCCCCCCTCCCCCCGTTTTGGCGAGCCGCTTTGTCCAAAACTTTACGCGCGGATGTTGCGGCGCTTGGCATACCAAGTCAGTCCTAGTGCGACCGCGCCGATTGCTACACCAGCACTAGCAGCGATTGCTTGACGCTTTTCAACTTTCGCTTTCATTGACACTGGTTTTGCAAAATCAAGGACGTCCCAGCCACGTTCAATAGCGATTGCACGGAGTTCACTGTCGGGGTTCACGGCTCGGGGATTACCGACCGCCTCGAGCATCGGTAAATCTGTTTGAGAGTCAGAGTAGGCGAAGCATTCGGTGAGGTTGAATCCATGATCAATCGCAAGTGAGTGCACGGCTTCGGCTTTGCCTTCACCGTATGCATAAAAAATAATTTCACCCGTGTACTTGCCGTCTACGATTGCAACTTGCGTACCGATTGCGAGATCCGCACCCAGACGCGCTGCAATTGGCTCGACTATTTCATTGCCCGACGTTGAAATGACTATGACCGTGTGTCCTTGTTCTTTATGGAAATTGATTAAGTCGACGGCTTCTTGGTACACCAAAGGGTCAATTAATGTGTCGAGGGTTTCGGCAACGATTGCTTGGACTTTGGCAGCATCCCAACCGGCAACAAGCTGAGACATGTACTCACGCATGGTTTCCATTTGATCATGATCAGCACCCGATGCAAGGAACATGAATTGGGCATACGCACTGCGCATCACGTCGGTTCTGCCGATCAGGCCTTCCTTATAGAACGGCTTAGCAAACACGAATGAACTTGATTTTGCCAGGATGGTCTTGTCAAGATCAAAGAACGCGGCCACGGGCATGGCCCCACGGTAACGCATCCTGCTCGTTGTCCACAGCCGCAAAATTCACTCTTAACAAATAAGTAGATATGCCGTTGAGTTAAGTCATGTCACATTCAACTCACGTCCTGCTCCTTGTCACCGCAGATTCACGAATCATTAACCACGTGAAGGCGGTCGTTGATCCACTCGGTATTGCCGTACAGGTGGTCTCATCCCCACTCATTGCCAGAAACATTTGGGAGGGCGCCGAATGTGTCCTGGTGGGGTCAGACATGGCAGGTGAGTGCATTGAAAATTTAGTTCCGCATCGATCCCACTTAGTTGTGGTCCACGTCAAAGATCAACTTGAATTAGGGGAAGAAAGTAAATCAATCACCGAACGCGACATTTGGCGACATGCAGTAGCGCTCGGCGCTGAGAATGTTTTGGAACTTCCGACATCCAATTTTTGGTTAGCAGATTCGCTGTCTGAACTCATAACAACCGAACCGGATAGGGCAATTTCAGGAAATAATGTTATTGGCGTTATTGGTGGTAGTGGAGGAGCGGGCGCATCAACCTTTGCGGCGAATCTAGCTGCTATCGCTGTCACCCAAGGAATGAGCTCAATCATTATTGACCTTGATCCACTTGGTGGCGGGATTGACCTCATTCTTGGTGCTGAAGAAATACCCGGCCCTCGCTGGCTCGACATCGATCCCGGTGCTGGTCGGATCGCGGGGGACACCCTGAGAGAGGCGCTACCTCGCGTCAACGGAGTGTCATTCCTTTCCCAAAGCAGAGCGGCGTCAGGTGAGTTGGCTATTGACGTTGTCGCGGAGGTTATTGACGCGGCAAGGCGGGCATTTGACCTTGTTGTACTTGACCTTCCACGTGAAACTAGCGAGTGCAATGAGTTGTTAGTGGGGCAGAGCTTCCTGACCTGCGTAATCACCCGCAACCATGTTCGATCTATTGCAGCAAGTATCGCGTTGTCCAAATGGGTCCGCAAACTTGGAAAGCAAGCCCGTTTTATTTTAATTAGTGACTCAAAAGGACTCGGTCTACCCGATATCTGTGGGGCCCTGGGAGATCCGGATTTGACGGAGATCGCTTTTATGCCGGCCATGACAACAAGAGCCGACGAAGGGGATCCCCCAGGAACCAACTCTGGCTACCGGGATGTTTGCCAAGTCCTACTGGGTGAGGTGCTCAACCAGCAGTCGAAGAGTGCAGCATGAATCAAGTGCTCGCAAGTAGGGTTCGCAATCGCCTCATTGCATCGAATGCCGTGGCGTCGCGCGGAAACGTCATTGAGGCTTTGCGTGAGGAAGGAGTTGTACTCAGTGAAGACTCCGCCGACGAACTTGCACTAGTCCTCGAGCGTGAATTTAATGGCGCCGGAGTTTTACAACCATTGCTCGAAGAGCACGGTGTCACCGACGTTTTAGTCAATGGCCCCCATGCCGTCTGGTGTGATCGGGGCCTTGGTCTAGAACTCACTGGTATTAAGTTCGCATCAGATAATGAGGTGAGACGGCTCGCACAACGCCTCGCTTCAACGGCGGGTCGCAGACTCGACGACGCGGCACCCATGGTGGACGCGCAATTACGGGATGGAACCAGGCTTCATTGTGTCCTCGCGCCGATTGCAACGGCTGGAACGACCATTTCGCTGCGAATCCCGAGCGCGAAAGCTTTTACCGTGGAATCGTTGATCGCGGCGGGTTCAATTAATGAAGAAGTAGCCAATCTACTTGTTTCCATGATTAGTGGTCGCCTCGCATTTTTGATCAGCGGGGGAACGGGAACCGGCAAGACGACAGTTTTGTCGGCGCTACTCGCACGGGTGAATCCAACTCACCGAATTGTCATCGTGGAAGATTCCTCCGAACTCAATCCAAGCCACCCGCATGTAGTCCGGATGCAAAGCCGACTGGCCAACGTGGAAGGGCAGGGTTCAATCACCCTCAGAGACCTGGTCCGCACCTCGCTGCGGATGCGCCCTGATCGGATAGTTGTCGGCGAGGTTCGTGGCCCGGAAGTTGTTGAGTTACTCACGGCCCTCAACACCGGACATGAAGGCGGGTGCGGGACGGTTCACGCTAATAGTCCGCAAGCAGTACCGGCTCGGCTTGCCGCCTTGGGGTTAACGGCTGGCATTGAGCGCGAGGCCTTGCACGCACTAATCGGTTCAGGACTTGATGCGGTCATTCATTTATCGCGCGTTGCTGGGCGCAGGTTCGTGGACGGAATTCACATTTTTGATTTCAATGAACAAGGCTTCGTCACTACTCGCGCGGCATTGACCAGGCAAGATGAAACCTGGGTAAAGGAGTCGGGTTGGTCTGAACTGGTCGGCCGCTGCGAAAGAGGACAAGCGTGATTTTTCTTGCTGCGTTCACTGCAGCACTGAGTGTTTGGCTGCTCATTCCCCTGCGGGCAAAAACCCGTCTGGGAGCAGTTAACCCGAGTGATCTTGAAACGAAAAAGTCATGGGGCCCACTGAACGCCTTCACGTCCATTGCGGAGAACTTTGGAAGTCGAAAGCGCAAGACCGTTGGTAAGGAGCGAGAACAAACGCTGGGTGCTATCTCGGTACTTGTGTCTGAGCTGAAGGCAGGTCATGCACCAGAAGTGGCGCTGATCAACGTGGGACCACACGTTTGGCCACTCGCTTATCGCGCTGCAGTTGCCCAGAGCGACACTACCGAGGCACTGACACTCGATGCAATTGTTCGGCCTGAACTTCGGTCGCTGGCAGCATGTTGGCAGGTCGGTCTGAATAGTGGAGCGGGACTTGGCGCAAGTATCGCTCAGCTTTACATCGCCTTACGTGCACAACAAGAGGTACGAGCGCACTTAGAAGCAGAGTTAGCCGGTCCCCGCGCGACAGCTGTGACACTGGGCCTACTGCCTGTTATAGGTATTGGCCTCGGCTACATACTCGGTGCTGAGCCTTTGGCGTGGTTCATTTCGGGGTTTTTGGGTGCGTTGACATTGCTGGTCGGCGTTGGGTTAACTCTGCTCGGACTGTGGTGGACGTCCCGTATCGCTCGTGGCGTTGAGGCAATGCTGTGATTGTGCTCGCGGCAATTTTGAGCGCTGCCAGTGTCTATTTCTATATGAAGCCGCTACCGGCAAAACGCCGACCGCGTAACCGACTATCACGGTTGGTTGGAAGTGAATCACAAAAAGAAATCGAATTCAAAGAGTCAACCTCACCAGTAATCTTGCGACTGGTGGGAATAGGCGCCGGGGCACTGCTTGGGTGGACCTTCGGCGGCTTCATTGGGTTAGTTGCTGGCGCTGGTGCGGGTTCTTATGGGATGCGAATGCTGGGTAAACGGGAAAGTGCAACCTCGGATGCGCAAGCCGCCGCCGTTGCCCGAGATACCCCAGTATTCATAGATCTTTTGGCGGCAACCCTAGCCTCGGGGGCAACCATGATGAACTCTTTGTCGGCGGCTACCGGAGCAATGCAGAATAGTCCGATTCAGATCCGGCTCGCTCCGGTATTAGCAGCGATTGAGTTGGGCGCTGACCCGCGGGACGCGTGGAGCACGTTGGTTAGTGAACCCATTCTGGGCCAACTCGCCATGAGCGTTATGCGCTCCTATGACACAGGTGCCGGACTTGAACCAGTTCTAATTGGAATTGCAAATGAAATGCGACGTGAACACCGTTCTCGTGTGGAGGTTGCGGCACGAACCGCAGGAGTGAAAGCTGTCATTCCGTTGGCCGTGTGTTTTCTCCCAGGATTTTTCGCATTAGGGGTAGTCCCGATTGTTGCATCACTCGCTGCATCCACAGGTTTTCTCCCAGGGTGACCGACAATCCACAAAGGGCACTTTGCATCTGTTTGCTTGCGTTTACTTGTTCCAGACTCGCACTGTTACCGAAACTCGGGACACAGAGAGGTACTAATGGAAACAAAATCCGCGAAAATCATGTCAGCGCTCAAGGACGACACCGGGCTCACAACCACCGAATATGCGGTGGGAACAGTTGCGGTTGCCGGTCTTAGCGGTGTCCTTCTCAAGCTCCTAATGAGCGACAGTGTTCGAGACCTGTTGTGGTCGGTTATTAGCAATGCATTCTCACGGTTCTTTGGTTAACGGTGAAAAACTGGATTGTTGTTTCCTTGGGTTGGTTAACCAGCCCAAGGAAACTTTCACGTATCCGAAGAGACGAAGGGATGGCAACGCTTGAAACGGCACTCATGATCCCCGTGCTGTTTTTGATCACCTTCCTTTTTATTTCCGGAATTTCGCTGGGGGTGCAAACCCTGTCCCTCAGTGATGCGACTCGAACGGCGGCACGCGAGCTAGCCCGCGGGGCGAGTGAAGATTCGGTCAAGGAGTCCTTCTACCGGAGCGAGCCGTCGGCCCGGTTGCAAATCATTTGGGACACTGACACCGTTTCTGTCGCGGCCCTAAAGCCGGGGGAATTCGGGGTAAGTTTTTTGGGTCTCACCCCATTCGAATTGTCTCAAAAACACGTAGCTCCGAGGGAGTGGATCAATGCGCAATGATGAAGGAAGTGCGACAGTACTGACCTTGGCACTTGGATTCGTAATCTGTTGCGCGGGTGTAGTGGCACTACTTTTTGTGCAGTTGACTTTGGCGCGGGCAACTCTTGGCAGTTATGCGGATCTGGCAGCAATTGCCGCAATTCAAACGAGTAGTGATCCTTGTGCAGCAGCAGCCATGGTGAGTGAACGCAACGGTGTTGAGTTGTCTGCTTGCAACGTTAGTGGCGGTCAAGCATTTGTCGAAGTGCGAATGCCGGCACCAGAATTGCTGGCTCGATTTTCGAATATCGATTTGCTAGCGCTCACTGCTCGAGCTGGTTACTGAGCAGTCTCAGAATTTTTATTGCACCGGACTTGTTCAGGGGCTCATTTCCATTTCCACACTTGGGTGACTGAATACAACCAGGGCAGCCAAAGTCACACGGGCATGACTGCACCGCTTCGCGGGTGGCGTCCATCCACTGCAGTGCGTTGTCGAAACCGAATTCGGCGATCCCAGCCCCACCCGGCAATCCGTCATAGATAAATATTGTGATTTCGCCGGTGTCCGGGTGCATGGGCGTTGAGACACCACCGATATCCCAGCGGTCGCAACTTGCGAACAGTGGAAGCATGCCAATACCGGCGTGTTCTGCGCCATGAATTGCGCCGGCAATGTCGGAGTCTTCAACCCCCGTATCAACCAAAGGGAAAGTCCACCACACGGCTTTGGTCTTCAAGGATCGAACTGGTAAGTCAAGTAGGACAGTCCCCAGATTCTCGCCGGTGAAATGCCTGCGAGTGAATGAAACAGTCTGTGAGGTGACTTCCACTTCCCCGAAATGGATGCGCAAGCTGGGAGAAAGATTTTGGCTACTTTCTTCACCGAGGATGTGAATATTGCTAACGTCACGCGCGAAGGTTGTATAGTCAACGGCGGTTGCCTCGACCAAAGCAACTGCAGCTTCAAGGTCAAGTTCGTGAACAACAAATGTTTCACCCTGGTGCGTATACACCGCACCCTCATGAACACTTTGGTGAGATGCGGCGTTATCTACGTAACCGCACAGCCGTCCGGTTCCTTGTTCAACGACTCGAATTGTTTCGCCACCAGTTCCCCGAAGGTCAGCAAGTGCGCTTGCCGGTCGGGTTTGTGTCCAGAACCACCCGGTCGGTCTTTTCCTTAAAAATCCTTGTTCCACGAGAGTTTGTAACACCCCAGGCGCGTTCGCCGGGAAATACTTCGCAAGGTCATCCGTTGTGAGTGGGAGTTCTTGCGCGGCAGCACAGAGGTGCGGCGCCATAACGTATTCATTCGAAGGATGCGAAATTGCAACTTCAACGTCGGAATCAAAAAAAGTTTCCGGGTGGTGCAGAACGTAGGTGTCCAGGGGATCCTCGCGCGCAACAAAGATTGCGAGAGCCTCCTCGCCGCTGCGACCTGCTCGACCAACCTGTTGCCAAAGAGATGCTTTCGTCCCCGGCCAGCCTGCCGTAATCACAATGTCAAGGCCAGTGATGTCAATTCCGAGTTCCAGGGCATTTGTGGCCGCCATGGCTCGAATTTCCCCCGAGCGCAAGTCGCGCTCAAGTTCACGACGTTCATGTTTGAGATACCCACCCCGGTAGGCGCGAACCATGTGTTCGATCTGATCGGGATCGAAGTCATCCTGAAGTAATTGCTTTGTTTGCGCTGACACGTATTCCACCCCTCGCCGTGATCGAGCGAATGCAACAACTTGATTCCCGCTAGGAACAATTCGAGCGAGTAGTCGTGCACTCTCGTCAAGAACCCCGCGCCTTGTTTCAGTGTTAAGGATTGTGGGCGGTTGCCAGAATATGAAAGTGCGTTGCGGGATTGCCGCGGTGTTCTCGCGAAATGAACTAGCAGGTCGCCCCGTGAGCATTTCTAATGCAAGAGTCGGGTTACCTGACGTTGCTGAAGCAGCCAAAACTGTGGGAGAAGCACCGTATTTGCTTGCGATACGAAGGAGGCGTCGAATAATCATCGCTACATGTGCACCGAAAACACCTTTATAGACGTGTGCTTCATCAACAATCACAAACTGTAAGTGTCGGAAAAAGTGCGCCCAATATTTATGCCCCGGCAAAATCGAAAAATGGAGCATGTCGGGGTTAGTGAGTAAATAGTTTGCGTGTTTGCGCATCCACTGACGATCCTCATGGGATGTGTCACCGTCATAGACCCCCGCCCGAAGACCCGGTACCGCCCACGAGATCAAAGTTTCGAGTTGATCGGCAGCAAGGGCTTTCGTTGGGGAGAGGTAAAGCACCGAGCCGCCGTTCAGCGTTGCAGTGATCGCGGGCGCATTAAAGGCAATTGTTTTTCCTGTCGCCGTCCCCGTTGCCAGAATTGAATCGACGCCCTCGTGTGCACTCTGCGCAAAATCAATCTGGTGTTTCCACAGTGAATTAATACCCTCGTGCTCAAGGGAAACACGTAAATCGGGGGCAATCCAGTGCGGCCAGGGACCGGTAATACCGGCATTTTCGGGAATTACCCGCAAATGAACGATTTCTTCACCCGTATCCATGAGGGAGTGGGGATCCAGCAACATAGGGATATCTTGCCTTGGGCAGACGGCACCCCATTCTTCTGCCAAGGTGGGCGAATGGAAATCGTTGTTAGTTCGGGGGTTGGCGAGTCGGGAATCACCGTCAACGTCGTCATCTGCTCGGGGAACCTTGATCTGGAAACGGTCGACGAGTTCAAAGTTAAGGTCCTCTCGTTGCTTGTGGTAGGTCAAGCACCACTAGTGCTTGACCTATCCGGGTTGGCATTCATGGATTCAACCGGTTTGGGTGGCCTTATTGCGGCTCTCAAACGGGCCCGAGAAGCCGAGATCGGGCTTGACCTAGTGGTCAACACCGAACGGGTCTCGCATTTACTCACGCTGACGGGCGTTGATGTCCTTTTGCCGGTCTATGAGTCCCGGAAGTTAGCCCTGGCTTCAAATTAGTCATTGATTTTCGACCTTTCCGGTAATTCCGATCATGAATCGGTAGGCTCGTCCCGAATGTTTAGGGGATAAAGGCTTGTGCTTGCGCGAACTATTCCACCGAGACACAAATGTGCAAAGCGACGGTAATGAAACCGCGCTAATAAATGAGGAGACCAATGATCAAGTTCGCAGATGTCACGTTGGAGGGGAGCAACCAGAGCATTGTCATTGTCGTTGCTGCCATTGCCATCGCAGCACTGTTAGTTGCAGCCGTTCTCGTGCGCCAAGTACTTAGCGCCGACCAAGGAACCGAGCGCATGCAGGAAATTGCCGGAGCAATCCAGGAGGGTGCATCCGCCTTTTTGAGTCGTCAATTCAAGACTCTGGCAGTTTTTGCAGTCATCGTTTTCTTCGTACTTTTCCTGCTGCCAGCCGATACAAATAGTGAGCGAATCGGTCGAAGCATCTTCTTCCTGGTCGGAGCAGTGTTCTCCGGCGTCACCGGTTATATGGGCATGTGGCTCGCGGTCCGCGGAAACGTTCGCGTTGCAGCTGCCGCTAAAGACGGTACCGAGCAGAAAGCAATGAAAATTGCATTCCGCACCGGTGGCGTTGCCGGCATGTTCACCGTTGGACTCGGCCTCTTCGGCGCCGCCCTCGTAGTGCTCGTCTACAAAGGTGAGGCCCCTAAGGTTCTGGAAGGCTTCGGTTTCGGAGCGGCACTTCTCGCGATGTTCATGCGTGTCGGTGGCGGCATCTTCACCAAAGCTGCTGACGTCGGTGCTGACCTTGTTGGCAAGATTGAACAGGGCATCCCAGAAGATGACCCCCGCAACGCAGCAACAATCGCTGACAACGTGGGTGACAACGTAGGTGACTGCGCCGGTATGGCAGCGGACCTTTTTGAGTCCTACGCCGTAACCCTGGTCGCAGCTCTCATCCTTGGCAAGACAGCATTCGGGGAACTTGGTCTGGTGCTTCCATTGGTGATCCCCGCAATTGGTGTTCTGACCGCGGTTGTCGGCATTTTCGCGGTCTCACCGCGTGATTCAGACCGTTCGGGGATGTCCTCGATTAACCGCGGGTTCTTTATCTCGGCTGCGATTTCCGCAGTTCTAGTAATCCTCGCGGTCTTCACCTGGGTCCCCGAAACGTGGAGCGAAATCGAAGGTATCGGTGGAATCGCGGCAACAGAAGCCGCCGACACCATTAGTCCACGCCTGTACGTCATCGGAGCAGTGTTCATCGGAATTATTCTCGCCGCACTCATCCAGCAACTCACCGCTTACTTCACCGAAACCAATCGCCGTCCAGTCGATGACGTTGCCAAGACCTCGCTGACCGGTCCAGCAACCGTCATTCTTTCCGGGGTCTCCCTCGGACTTGAGTCCGCCGTTTACTCAGCGCTTCTCATTGGTGCCGCTGTTTACAGCGCGTTCCTCATCGGTGGCGGCTCGGTTCTGCTCTCATTGTTTGCAATCGCACTTGCCGGCACCGGTCTTTTGACTACCGTCGGCGTGATCGTTTCGATGGACACGTTCGGACCCGTCTCTGACAATGCCCAAGGTATTGCTGAAATGTCCGGTGACGTTCACGGTGACGGCGCTGCGATTCTCACTCGCCTTGACGCCGTTGGTAACTCCACCAAGGCAATCACCAAGGGAATTGCAATTGCAACCGCGGTGCTCGCGGCCACGGCGCTCTTTGGCGCTTTCCGCGACGCGATCATTGGTGCGACCGTGTCAGCCAAGGACGCGGTTGCGGGCTTGAGTCCAGCGGATGCGCTGCAGTACGGCGGGGTCCTCGACATCGCATCCCCGGCTAACCTCGTTGGTTTGATCATCGGTGCGGCCGTTGTCTTCATGTTCTCGGGTCTGGCAATTGATGCGGTCTCCCGCGCTGCGGGCGCTGTGATCTACGAAGTGCGACGTCAGTTCCGTGACCACCCAGGAATCATGGCGGGAACCGAGAAGCCCGAATACGGCAAGGTTGTCGACATCGTGACCCGGGACTCACTTCGTGAGCTGGTAACACCGGGAATCCTGGCCCTTTTCACTCCGATTGCGGTCGGTTTCGGTTTGGGTGTTGGCGCCCTCGGTGCTTACCTCGCCGGAACAATTGCCTCGGGTGTCCTGATGGCTGTATTCCTTTCCAACAGCGGGGGCGCATGGGACAACGCCAAGAAGTTCGTCGAGGACGGCAACTACGGTGGCAAGGGATCCCCAGCCCACGAAGCAACCGTTATCGGTGACACCGTTGGTGACCCATTCAAAGACACTGCTGGCCCAGCAATCAACCCGTTGATCAAGGTGATGAACCTGATCGCACTGTTGATCGCCCCAGCAATTGTTGGTCTCAGCGTTGGAGCGGATGCCAACGACGCCATGCGTTATGCAATCTCAGCATTCTCAGTCATCGTGATTGTGATCGCCGTCATTATTTCCAAGCGTCGCCCCATTGCAGTTGGCGACCAACAGGAAATCGCCAGCGTGTAACCATAATTACAAGCAACATCGAGAGGGTCGGGCCACGTGCCCGACCCCGAACTCCCCGATGAGTCTGGCATGTTCACCACCGGCTACTGGCTCATGCCGGTCGCGCGTTTCGTGGAGGAATTCGGCACCAACGATTGGGAAACATTGATGCGTTTGTGCGAGGAGATTACTAAGCGTCACACTAGCGAAGGCGCCAGGCCACGCCTACCGTGGGCGAAACGCCACGACGGGTTCGTGTGCGATCCCGAACCGATCCTGACGCTGGTTGAACCCTTGCGAGCCGATGCGTCACCTTATGTGCGTAAATCTGTCGCCGACCTACTCAACGACGTGTCGAAAGACCACTCCAACCGCGTCATGTCGCTGTGCATCCGACGGAGTGCTGAAGGTGACGAACGAACCCAGTGGATCGTACGCCACGGCCTGGGTTCCCTGACCAAAACGAACAGCGACGCAGCAATCGCTATCTGTAGCGGTAAATTGCGCGTTGGGCAGCCTGAAGAACGGGGCGTTCAGCGACGTACTCCGTGTGCGAAAGTATCCATCGCCAAGTGGAGCTGAACGCGTGTCAAAGGGGAACGTGCCCCCGACGGTAGTTATTGCCCTCTCAAATATGAGGGCCAGGTCACACGCACGGGCGCCGATGCGGCATCCGCACAGGAATCGCTGAAACGCGGTTAAAATCGATTAACGGCGACCAGGTTAATGCGTCTGACTCGGTGAGTGAAGATGCGTAGATCGCTTGCCTCAGCGCTGATGGGTCATGAGTAGAACTCGATGAGGAATCGCGCACCATCGGTGGGCACCACATGATGGCGAACCTCCGGAGGGATCACTTGGTGGTCGCCACTATCAAGCGTGCGTGATTCGCTCGAGTCGTCAAGGGCGAACTCCAAGGGGCCAACTTCTACTCGCAGAATGCCCCATGCCTCGGTTGCAATCTGGTGTGCTTTCAACAGGCCGGCCGGTACTGAGTTGATATCGAAGATGGGCGTCGCGCGCGAAAGGGTGACGTTCTCGGGTAACTGCAGGTCGGCCAACACCCTCTCTGTCCAGCAGTTCCGACAGCCCCGCGCACGTTTTGTACCCTGATGTAGTGACCGAGGACCTGCCGCCGCATGTCGCGCCCAGTCGCGCGCGGCCAGAGGATCTGCTCGTCGCAGCTGAACTTCTGCTAGCTGACTCGGCAACTGAGTTTACCGACGATCAGAACTGGGATACTTACTCCGAAATCGCGGAGGAGCGTCAGCAGGCAGTTGGGTCCGTCAGTTTAATTGATCGGTTGGCCGGTTCGACAGCGAAGCGCCTCCCGGTCGTAGTGGGTCTCTGCCGGGCCAATAACGCTCAACTCGGTCACCCAGGGAGACGCTCAACACCATGGGGCAGAGCCGCGAAGGTGAAGACAGCACCGACACGGGTGCCGGCTCCTAGTGCATAAATTTACCACTCACCGCATATTTGATTTTGAAATGACCAGCCACATCCCGACTACGAGGACCAAGTAGTGAGGTGATGCTCAGCGTGTGAGGGCGCCGAACTTCTTGAGAATTGGATGGTGCGCATCTGCCCAACTTTACTTCATGTCGGTGTAGGAGAACGGTATCTGTGCAAATTCAACCGGTCGATGCATAGCTGGCTTTGGTACATGGTTATCACCGCAGGCCAACATCGCGAGCGGCTGAGCGCGTTGCTGGCCAAGCCTTCGTGAATTTGCTCCGCTGGGCTAAGTCATGCTGATGCTGAAGGTCGAGAAGTCGGCCCAGGGCAAGCCCCTCACGACCGCTCACATGAGGTGCCGCGGCAAGTTCACGAAGAAAAAGTTCTGCAACGAGAGCGTCGTGCAGATCACCCAGAATGTCGGTGATGTTGGCGAGTTCCTGGGCGTAGGCGCGCACATCCTTGCCGGAAATCACGGCTACCGCATCAGCCGTATAACGGGCCCGCTTGGCTCGAATGCGCGCCTGATGCCATTGAGTGCTGGGGGAAGTGAATGAGAGAGCATGCACATCCTTCGCAAGTTTTTTCCACGTGCGTTTTACCATCGGAGTCAACAACTCGCGGGCTGGTTCACGAGCGGCATCGGTCACAGGTGGATGTGAAGAAGCGGCGATAAGGTCCTCAACCAGGTCGAAATGGCGTGCACTGCGCAGCGCCACCAAAGCGCTGCTCTGCGCTGCATCGAGTCGTCGCTCCAATTCCGATCGGACAACACCGGCAGCAACGTCAGCATCAGAGGGGTCGGAAAGTTCTGCTGCTTGTCGGATTAAACGTCCAAGGAGAACTTCCAGATCACGCACGGCGCCCAGTTCCCGGGCGATCCAGGCGAGTTCCCCGCGCAATCGTTGCGCTTGATCGGCATCGACGAGCCCTTTGAAAGCGCTCAAGGTGCTGCGTAGCCGTCTGGCCGCGACCCGCATTTGATGGATCGAGTCCGGTAATCCGCGCCGGATGCCCACGTCGGCCAACAACAACTGACGGGTGTGTTCTGCAATCACGTACCGGATCAGATCAACGGCCAAGCAGTTCTTTGCGGGTGCGCCCAGATGTGGCACATCAGGTGGTGCACTTGCCAGGGGGCCTAAGGCTGAAGCCACCTTGGACAAACTGATGGGGGTGCCCCCGGTATCAAGTATTCGTTTTTGAATGACGAGCAATACATCCATCGCGCTTTTCGTGTCGTCGAGAAGCTCCACTTCAATTTCACGAAAAGCGTTAATCTCGATCTTGTCTTGCTCGACGCTGACGTGATCATCGGCGATTTCAATCACGAAGTTTCCGTGTTTATCAATCATTGTGTAAGTGGTGCGGGTCGTGTTCACGTTGGCGAGGTGTTCCATTGTTTTATTTCGAAGCAGGGGAGCGATCATCTCGACGAAATCAGCAGGTATGTCCCCTAGAGCGTTGTCGGTGAGTGGCAAGTGCAATTCGTCGCGGGCCCCATCCTTGCCGTTAGTAACAGGGAGTTTCATGTGCCAACCGGCGTCAGCTCCACCTTCCCGTCGGCGAACGGTGATGCCCCAGCGCAGCAGCGTGAGTTCCCGAGTGTCGTAATAGGCAGCATTCATGTGCACGGTGTTCGGCCCGACCAGGGTGATTCCGGGCAAGTCCTGTAGAAACGTTGTGAGATCAAAAACACGGGTGACCCGCATTTTCACTTCCACTTCGCGGTGCACTGACGCGCGTGTTTTGCTCACTGAATTTTCTGACACTTTGAATTTGAGTTAATCGGGTGCTCTAGGTTGTCAGTGCACTGGTGGTTATCGGTGGGGGAGAGATCGAGGAGCCAGCTGCCGTCAGCGTGCCAGTGCCGGTCAGATGTTTCGGGCAAAAAAGGCGTATCAGAATATGAAAAGATCTCCGTATTCTGTTCAGCATGAAACATGCCCATGTCGCAGGGAGAGATTGGTCCCAGGGTTTTAAGGATTACACAGACAATTTCATCCGTCATGAAAACAGTCTAACCCCGCGGGCAGATTTTCATAAGTAATCTTTTCATTGTAGGGCGCACGTAAATATCAAAAAACCCGAACTTTGGGTAAATAGACTCCAACAAAATGAGCCAGAAGTGTGTTGATTCATGAGTTTGCGGAGATCGTTAAAAAAATCGCCGGGGCGCTCCCACGGTGATTGACTCGGTACGAATCCATCTCCTTCTCTACGTGCGCAAGCTGGCCTCCGACCGTCGTGCTTTCGGGACGAGAGGCTGTGTTGTCCATAAGGCGAAGCGAACCCAGCACCTACGTGCGTGAACGCCCACGTTGGGAAATCGGCTCCCGACTCGGTGCCATTCTCGATGTGAAGCGGGCGCGTACCGCATACCCATCGAGGTAGACCAGGGTTTGGGAAAGGCTGCCTGTCAGGTTGAGGAACATCGGGCAGCGTAAGCAGATGAGTTCGCTCCTGGTCAACTCCCGGCGACTACGCGAACTCACCACGGAACTCGCGACCCTCGCGCTCCAGCAAATCAGAGAAGACCCAGCCCGACCGACCGGGATCTGGGGACTTTCTACCCCCACGAAGCCGCGATACCACTTGTTGGCCGGGAAGCGGTAATTGTGCTTGAGAGTGATTGCAACGAAATAGGTGGCGGGACGTCACCCCGTGGGCAATCATTTGTGAGCGCCAACCCGTCACCATTGCATCAAAAACCTGCTCATCAGCACGCAAAAGTCGAATACTTTTATCACTGAGTACGCCCGACACGAATCCCGGAATATCAACTCTTCTCATGTTCATTCCTCTGTGGAATCCTGCATTTAATGAATTCAGCTCACACAAAAAGTCAGAGAAAATCCAAGAATTTAGAATTTTTGTGTACCCAAAAATCTCAATCTCACTGCAATCATTGAGGAATTGTTGACGGCAACTTAAAAGTAGACCAAAAACGGCAAGGTGGCTTCTGGTGGTCATTGCAAATAGCAGATGACCTCGTCATCGAGTGTGGCGCGGCTTCAATTGGCAGCGTCGGTGACGCATACGCCACCATGGGATGGGTTGACTGGGACAAGAACCAGAGGCTGCACTCCACGCTGGACAACATTTCGCCAGCAGAATTCGAACTCAACTACTACGCTACGATTTTTGCGTCTCAACCGTCGATGTCACACACATGAAGACGGCACCAAACGTGTGACGGTTCACTGTGCCGACGCTGGGCTCATATCTAGGAGTCTGGTGCTATTTGATCTTGACTTCTCCAAATCGAATGGCCCGACCCTCTTCGTTTTCCCTAATAAAAATTATTATCGACAGGTGTGTAGCTCCCCGTGGCAGCAAATGTGTACGGGGGAGCCAGTCACCTATGCGAGTCAGAACCCCAGTAACGCAATTGGTCGCATCTGTGGTCGCATCTGGCTTTTCTGCGATCGACACAGCCACGATTCTGGTTGCGACTCGGGGGCGCGTTTCCCAGCTCCGCTCCGGTTGATCTGAACTCTGCCCACCCGATTGCGCAAGTAGGGACTTCCGGTGGCATTGGGCTCTGATCCAAGGGAGCGAGATCACTCAAGCCAGGGGCGGTGCAACACATATATATAGGTGTGTCCTACCGTCAGGCTTCGATCGAAGGGGAAATTTAACCCCGGACCCGAGAGGATCACATGGCTTCGAAGACACTGGTGATTGTTGAGTCACCGGCCAAGGCGAAGAAGATTGCCGGCTATCTTGGACCCGACTACGAGGTTCTGGCATCGGTTGGCCATATTCGCGACCTCGTTGCCAAAAAGTCTGACCTGCCGCTCGAAGAGCGTAAGAAGCCTTGGGCCAAGCTCGCGGTTGACGTTGATGACGGATACAAGGCTTTCTATATTGTCCACGAATCAAAAAAAGCCACAATCAAAGCGCTCAAGGCTGCGCTCAAGAATTCAGATGAACTGTTGCTCGCAACGGACGAGGACCGCGAAGGTGAAGCTATCTCTTGGCACCTCATGGAAGTCCTCCAGCCTAAGGTGCCCGTCAAGCGCATGGTGTTCAACGAGATCACCAAAGAAGCAATCCAAGAGGCCGTAGCCAATACCCGCGACGTCGACATGGATTTGGTGGAAGCCCAAGAGACTCGAAGAATCGTTGACCGGCTCTACGGCTACCCGGTTTCCGAAGTGCTCTGGAAAAAGATCGGGCGTGAAGCCCGCTCAGCCGGTCGAGTTCAGTCTGTTGCAGTTCGTCTCGTTGTTGAACGTGAACGAACTCGCATGGCCTTTAACTCCGCTGGCTACTGGGACGTCAAAGGCAAGTTTGCACCGGGGGATTTCGAAGCGAAACTTGCAACAATTGACGGTAGGCGAATTGCATCAGGCGGTGATTTTAACCAGTCGGGTGAACTAGTAAAGACCGACGTTGTTGTCTTTGATGAAACCGAATCAATAGCCTTTGTCGCATCCCTTGCCGGTGTTGAATACACGGTCCGTTCCGTTGAGCAAAAGCCGGGACAGCGTAAGCCAAAAGCGCCATTCACCACGTCCACGATTCAGCAGGAAGCATCGGGTCGATTCCGTTGGGGTTCTCAGCGCACCATGCGGGTTGCCCAAGGGCTCTATGAAAATGGATACATCACCTATATGCGTACCGACTCGGTGAATCTGTCCGCGCAAGCGTTGAACGCCGCACGCAAGCAGGCGACCGAGCTTTACGGCCCAGAATACGTTGAGACAACTCCACGAGTTTGGGCGAGTAAATCAAAAAATGCCCAGGAGGCCCATGAGGCAATTCGCCCCGCAGGTGACACTTTCCGTACTCCGGGTGAGGTCAGTAAAGAACTCACGGGAGACGAATTCCTGCTCTATGAACTGATTTGGAAACGCACTGTCGCCAGCCAGATGGTGAATGCGCAGGTTGCCACCACGACAATCAAATTCGGTGCGTCATCGGCAGATGGCAAGGACGCCGAGTTCAGTGCCAGCGGGACCGTCGTGATTTTTGCCGGCTTCAAAGCAGCACTTGACGACCTAGCAACGGATGACGACAAGGAAGAGGACCGTCAACTCCCGGCATTGAGTGAAGGACAAAAACTCAACGCAAAAGAACTCACCCCAGAGGGTCACACCACCAAGCCACCAGCACGATTCACCGAAGCAACATTGGTGGGCAAGCTTGAAGAGTTGGGAATTGGTCGTCCATCAACGTATGCGTCCATCATGTCAACGATTGTTGATCGCGGATACGTGTGGAAAAAAGGATCGGCTCTCGTCCCTAGTTTCACAGCCCTTGCGGTCGTGCGACTCCTTGAGGAGCATTTCAGCGAGCTTGTCGACTACAAGTTCACCGCCAACATGGAGGAAGCACTCGACGAAATCGCGATGGGTAAAACTAATCGCATTAAGCAGCTGGATGCATTCTGGCGTGGTGGGGAGATGTCTACGGGACATTTCCACGGCGTGAAAGCCCTCACCGAAGACCTTGGCGCAATTGATGCCCGCGGAATTGCAACCATGCCGATTAAGGGAACGGACGCGATGCTCCGCGTGGGTCGTTACGGTGCTTATGTTGAGCGTGGTGAAGAACGCGCAAATATTCCAATGAGCACAGCGCCGGACGAACTCACCGCAGAACTTGCCGAGCAGTTACTCCTCGAGCCTTCAGGGGACCGTGAACTTGGCCTTCACCCTGACACCGAACTCATGGTTGTCGCAAAATCCGGGCGATATGGACCCTACGTAACGGAGAATCTTCCGGAGGGTTCGCCAAAGTCTGCCAAGCCCCGAACGGCCTCACTTTTTAGTTACATGAAACCAAGTGATGTTTCAATGGATCAGGCAATTTCACTTCTCAGCCTGCCGCGAGTTGTCGGCATTGATCCCGAAAGCGCTGAAGAAATCACATCACAAAACGGTCGTTACGGGCCATATCTCATGAAGGGCAAAGACTCTCGATCCCTGGATAACGAGGATAGAATTTTTGAAGTAACCCTGCCCGAAGCACTTCAGTTGTATTCCCAGCCGAAGGTGCGCCGGGGTAAAGGTCAAGCCGCAGGCCCGCTGCGTGAAATTGGCGTTGACCCGTCCAGTGGAAAAATGATCGTGGTCAAAGAAGGACGCTTTGGTGCTTATGTCACCGACGGCGAAATCAACGCAACCCTTCGAGTTGCCGATGACCCCATGAGTGTCGGCATTGATCGCGCGAGTGATCTCATCGCAGAGCGTCGAGCAAAAGGACCGACTCCGAAGAAGGTTGCCAAGCGGGCTCCTGCCAAGAAAACAACTAAGAAAGCCGCCAAGAAGACTACAAAGAAGACAGCCAAAAAAGCAGTAGCGAAAAAGGTGGCCAAGAAAGCCGAGCCAACTGCGGCCGACGCCATGTCTAGCCAAAAAGTCACCACTTAGGAAAAAATATGAGCGGATATTTCATTGCATTCGAGGGTGGCGAAGGCGTTGGCAAGTCCACGCAGGAAGCCTTATTGGCCGATTACCTCAGCGGAATTGGCAAGACCGTTATTCGAACTCGCGAACCTGGTGGCACGCCAGCGGCCGAACAAATTCGTGACACGGTTCTTAGCATCGAGCATGAAGGCATGAATGCGCAAAGTGAAGCGCTGCTTTTTGCCGCGGCACGTGGTGATCATGTTGCCCGAGTAATTCGCCCGGCGATTGCCAATGGTGAAGTCGTTATCTGTGACCGTTTTATTGACTCGTCAATCGCCTACCAAGGATTTGCACGTGCGTTGGGTGCCGATCGAGTTAGGGATTTGAGCATGTGGGCGACTGGGGGACTTTTGCCGAATCTCACAATCGTGCTGACTCTTGACCCCGAAGTCAGCATGAAACGAGTAGTGAATCCTGATCGCATGGAAGCCGAACCGATGCAATATCACCGTGATGTGGCCGCAGCCTTTTTAGACATTGTTGCCCTAGATCCTGATCGGTACTTAGTTGTTGATGCAACAGGAACAAAAGAGGAAATCGCCGAGGTTATTCGCCAGCGGGTAATGCAGGAATTGAACTAAACGTGCAACCGATTTGGAACGCGCTGGTGGGGCAGAGTGACGTAGTTGAAAAACTAAGTCGCGCGGTGACGGATGCGGAACAAATCCGAATCGGTGAGCCCGGACCCGCCATGACTCACGCCTGGTTAATTACCGGACCACCTGGATCAGGGAGGTCAACCGCGGCAACGACATTTGCTGCCGCACTGATGTGCCCACTCAACGGTTGCGGAACGTGTCAGGTCTGTCGAATGGCACCTGTCGGAGGTCACCCTGATGTTGAAATTATTACTCCCAGCGGTTTGTCTTACGGAGTAGATGAAGCCCGCGAACTGGTGAGGCTCTCCGCGCTTGCACCGATTGATAGTCCGTGGCGCGTTATCGTCATGGAGGATGCGGATCGTCTCACCGACCAAGCATTTGATTCACTTCTCAAAAGCCTTGAGGAACCAACCCCACACACGGTGTGGGTCCTGTGCGCTCCAAGTGTCGAAGACGTTCTGCCAACAATCGTGTCGCGTACGAGACACATCTCCTTGCGTACTCCAACGACAAAGGACGTAACCGATCTCCTGATCAACACCTACAAAGTTGATCCAGCCATGGCAGCATTTGCCGCGCGCGCATCACAAGGACACATTGGCCGAGCGCGTGGACTGGCAACGGAGGAAGCAAGTCGAATCAGGAGACAATCTGATTTAAGGTCAGTTCTCGGCCTGCGTGACGTTCCCTCTTGTATTTATGCGGCACGTGACATGGTGACTGAAGCAACGACGGCCGCGAATGCCCGAGCTGATTCACTCGATAGCAAAGAGGATCATTTGCTTCGAGCCGCCTTTGGAATTGAAGAGGGGAGTCGAATCACCGGTTCTTCCAAGCGAAGTGTGGATTCTGCCAAAAAGCAACTAATCACTCACCAGAAAACCAGACGCAAGCGCATGATCCGCGACGAAGTGGACAGATCCCTTGTTGACCTACTCGGATTCTTCCGAGACGTCTTGATCGTTCAATTGGACAGTAATCTTGAACTCATTAATCAAGAGATGCGCCCGGTAATCGAGTCATTCGCGGCCCGCGGAAATCCTGCGGACACCACCCGAACGCTTGAAGCCATTGAACATGCACGGGCATCAATCAAGGCGAATACGCCACCGCAACTTGCCGTTGAATCGCTCATGGTGTCAATCAAAGATCCGAAGCTCGCATCAATCCATACGAGTAGGCGATGAGTGAGTCGGCTGCCGGTTGAAGATTCACCATGCCACCAATATCGGGCGTGGCAAGTAGTTCAGCCGCTGCGGCAAGTAAATTGTCGTAACCCTCGCACCCCAATTCCAACCGCGAAGCAACAACCGCGGCAGCAGTTGATGCACTCGTAGCAGCTGCCGTTCCTGGCAGTGAAGAGCCCAGCTGATGTAAAACCATGAGTCGGTCGCATAGAGCGTTCAAAGCCACTGCGGCCTCAGCGTCGGCATTCGCCATTTCAAGTCCAGCGTCCCGGTGTAGCACCGAAACACTTGCGCTCATGTTCACGACTTGGGTGCGGACGGTCAGGTATCGCTTGACGCAGTCCCTACCGATTGCACCGCGCGGCAGCGGAGAAGCAGGCGGAACCAAATTCCGGACCATAGGTCGCTCGCCAATCCGGCGCCAGCGACGGATACTCACGAACGAAATAACGGCACCCGTAGCGCTGAGAATCCACAGTCCAGGGCTCACACTCACAAGGGCGAGAGTGCCGCCGGCTATTGCGGTTCCACCTCCAGCAATTGCTCCAAATCTCAACGAATCCAAGCGAGCCCGATACTTCCTGTGGGCTCTTTTCTGCGCCGCAAGTTCCTTCTTGTGAGCTCGGTCCAAAGTCCGGTTTCCAGTGGCAGCCGTAAAAGCGTCAATCACGTTTAACCCACGGGCAATTCCAGCTTCGACCATTGCAGAGACCTCTGCCGGTGTGCGGGGTTGTCGGCTCACCGATATACCGTAAGGCGCATGACCCGAACAGTGTCAATCGGCATCCGTGCAATGGCACTAAGCGCGGTGACAGCAGTATTGATTACTGGGTGCGGGGGTGCAAACACAACGGCCCCAACCCCCCCATCGGGGCAGATTACTCAGTCAACAATCGCAGACCTTGAAAGCTTCTACGACCAGCAGATCCAATGGCGCAACTGCGGGGGAGCCGACTGCACGACATTTGAGGTGCCGCTGGACTACAACGACCCTCAGGGTGACCGGGTTGAGCTCGCTATGACAAAAGTCCGGGCGCGCGGTGAGTCAATCGGCTCCCTCTTCGTCAATCCGGGCGGGCCCGGTGGCAGTGCATTCGAATACGCCAAAGCTGCTGACTTCATTGTCACCGATCAAATCCGCGAGTCATTCGACGTAGTTGGGGTCGATCCCCGTGGAGTAGGACTCAGTGACACGATCCGGTGTTCAACGGATGAACAACTTGATGCGCAAATCGCAGCAGACAGTTCGCCAGATACCGCGCTGGAAGAAAGCCGACTGATTCTTGACGCAGGGTTTATCGGAGCGGCCTGTAAAAACAAGAACAACCCATTGATTGCCCACATGTCAACCGTTGAAGTCGCCAAGGACATGGATATTGCACGAGCACTTGTTGGTGACCCGGTAATGAACTTGCTGGGAAAAAGTTACGGAACAGCGATTGGTACGACCTACATGCAACTCTTCCCCAATCGGGTTGGACGCATGGTCCTCGACGGTGTGCTCCCGACATATTTGAATCAGTTGGAAGTCACCAAAGCGCAAGCCGAGGAATTTGAAGTGCTCCTGCGTTATTTCGTGAACGACTGCCTTGAACAAAGTGATTGTCCACTAACGGGAAGTGTCGATCAAGGAGTTCAGCAAATCCGCCAGTTTCTGCTCGACCTTGACACCGACCCACTTATCGGTGACAACCAACGCGAACTCACACAAGGTTTGGCCATGTACGCGATTATCAGTTACCTCTATTTCCCCCGGTTTGACTTTCCAGACTTACGTGCTGGGTTAAGTGCGGCGATGACCCAGGACGACCCAAACATGCTTTTAAAACTTCTCGACCAGCGAATCAGCCGGGCACCTGATGGTCGCTACACCGATAACTCAAGTGACGCATTCTTCGCGGTCTCCTGTCTTGACCTCCCGGTCACCCAAAGCATTGATGAGGTGCGGGATTTCGCGAACCAGCTCGCAATTAGCGCACCAACTTTTGGTGAGAGTTTGGGCTGGGGGGTTCTTGCGTGTAAAGACTGGCCTTATCTCGCGCAACAGAGCGTCAACATAACCGCAAATGCATCAGGTCCCGTAATGCTGATCGGCACCGAAAACGACCCGGCGACTCCCGTCCAGTGGGCCAAGGAAGTGGCAGCAAAATTAGGCAACGCCGAACTCATTGTGTGGGAGGGTGGTTACAACCACACGGCCTACCTGGAAGACAGTGACTGTGTGACCGATCGAGTCGACGCCTACCTTCTTGAAGGCACGATTTCCCCGGGCACCACGACCACCTGCAAGTAAAGATACCCCTAAGGGGTATGGTGTAAGCATGAACCCCGGTTACTCAGACGACAAAGTCGCTGTCCTTAAGCGTCTCAAGCGCATTGAAGGGCAAGTCCGCGGGATTGAGCGCATGGTCGAAGAAGACACCTACTGCATTGACGTACTGACTCAGGTTTCTGCAGCGACTAAGGCACTGCAGTCAGTAGCGCTGCTGCTTCTGGGAGATCACCTTCAGCATTGTGTCGCTGACGCACTCGGTAAGGGCGGCACAGAAGCAACCCTTAAAGTCAAAGAAGCCCAACAAGCCATCGAACGACTCGTGAAGAGTTAAACAATTTAAGGAGACAAGATGTCAAACAAAACCATAAATGTTGATGGAATGACCTGCGACCATTGTGTGAAGGCGGTGACCGAGGAACTCTCGAAAATTTCTGGCGTCACCGCTGTAAATATTGATCTGCATGCGGGCGAAATATCACCCGTGGAGATTTTGTCAGCCAACGAGATAAGTGACGCTGACATCTCCGCAGCTGTTGAAGAAGCGGGCTACTCGATCGTCTCATCATGAGCGGGCAAGTTACGGCCCCGGTTGTCCTAGCGCTGGGCGGCATGACCTGCGCCACGTGCGCAATGCGGGTTGAAAAGAAACTCAACAAACTGCCTGGAGTAACCGCGACCGTCAACTACGCAACCGAAAACGCAACGATAGATCTGCCGCCAGATCTGAACATCAGTGACGCAATAGCCGCGGTGGAATCCGCCGGCTACACCGCCAAGGAATTAAGACACGAAGAGGATCAGGAGCCAGAGCGTAAAGATTCTGCTGAAGTTGCTCTTCGAAACCGACTGATAATCTCAGCAATCCTCACCATTCCCGTTGTGTTCATGGCAATGATTCCGGCGCTTCAATTCAATTACTGGCAATGGCTTTCACTAACTCTCGCAAGCCCGGTAGTTATTTGGGGGGCCCTACCGTTTCACCGAGCAACGTGGGTCAACCTTCGACACGGCAGCGCCACCATGGACACCCTCATCTCAATGGGAGTAATCGCCGCCTACATCTGGTCCTTGTACGCGCTGTTCTTCGGCGGAGCAGGTGAAACCGGGATGAAAATGGCATTTACACTACTGCCGAGTCACAGTGGAAACAGTGAAATCTACCTTGAAGTTGCCTCAGCCGTAACCGTATTCATCTTGCTCGGTCGCTATTTCGAATCTCGGGCAAAATCTCAAAGCAGCGCGGCATTAACGGCACTATTGAACCTCGGTGCCAAGACTGTGTCAGTCATCGCAGATGGAAACGAGAAGCAAATCCCTATCGGCAATTTGCAATTAGGTGATCACTTCGTGGTCCGACCGGGAGAACGAATTGCAACCGATGGCAAAGTGGTTGAGGGTGCATCGGCGCTCGACGAGAGCATGATCACAGGGGAGTCAATTCCGATTGAAGTCACGGTCGGAGACACGGTCATCGGCGCTACGCTGAATGCTAGTGGTCGACTCATCATCGAAGCTACTGCAATTGGTGCTGACACCGCCCTCGCTCGAATCACGAGTCTGGTTGAGAACGCTCAAGCAGGCAAAGCGCAAATTCAACGCCTGGCAGACAGAGTCGCCGCGATCTTTGTACCAATTGTAATTCTCCTAGCGGGCGGAACTCTGCTTGGTTGGCTGGTAGCAGGGGAAGGAGCAAATTTTGCTTTCACGGCAGCGGTCGCAGTACTGATTATTGCCTGCCCATGTGCACTTGGCTTAGCAACACCAACGGCGTTACTCGTTGGAACGGGACGCGGTGCCCAACTCGGCGTCCTTATTCGGGGACCACAAATCCTTGAATCAACAAAACGAATCAACACGATTGCATTAGATAAAACCGGAACGATCACAAGTGGCAAAATGTCGGTGCAAGAGATAAAAATAACAGAAAATGTAGACGAAAATGAGTTTCTACTCGTTGCCGGTTCCCTTGAAAACTCGAGTGAACACCCGATCGCAAAAGCGATCTCAACCTACGCCAAGGAGCAGGTTGAACTTGTCACACCCGTTGACTTTGCCTCCACCCAAGGACGCGGAGTCCAAGGATTAATCAACGACAAGGCTGCAATAATCGGCAACCCTGATTGGCTAGTCGATGAGTGGGCGTTACCTAGCGACGCGAATTGGGTATCAACGCATCAGAATCTTGGTCACACAGTTATCGCAGTTGCCTGGGATGGTGAAGTCCGCGGATTGATTTCGGTCTCAGACACCATTAAGGCCGACTCCAAAAGTGCGATATCTCGATTCAAGGAACTCGGACTCACACCGATACTTATTTCAGGTGACAATCAAAGTGCAGCGGAGCAAGTTGCTAACGAAGTGGGAATTGATCGCGTATTCGCGGGAGTTATGCCCGAAGACAAAGTAAGAATCATCACGCAACTCCAATCAGAAGGAAAAGTCGTGGCAATGGTCGGCGACGGAGTCAATGACGCCGCCGCACTCGTTCAAGCTGACCTGGGAATGTCAATGGGATCGGGCACGGACGTTGCTATTGAAGCCAGCGACATCACGCTGACAAATAGCAATCTGACAAGTGCCGCCACCGGTATCGAACTAGCTCGCAAGACACTATCCACGATCAAAGGCAACCTGTTCTGGGCTTTTGCTTACAACGTCGCAGCGATACCTCTCGCAATGGCGGGACTCCTCAACCCAATGATCGCCGGCGCTGCCATGGCTTTCTCCAGTGTCTTCGTAGTAACCAATAGCCTCCGTCTTCGTGGTTTCAAGCCCACCAAGTAACCTTGGCAAGCCCAATTGGGCAAGCCGCCTTAGCTCAGGGGTAGAGCAACGCACTCGTAATGCGTAGGTCCGGGGTTCAAATCCCCGAGGCGGCTCCACGTTTCTGGCTTGTTTTCAGGCGATGTGCACCCCGT
>Ga0222670_1000080_pt1 | contig 42848 bp, 52 predicted proteins | sample AntAcemetagen732_FD_181148 | JGI IMG/M metagenome (GOLD analysis project Ga0222670, IMG submission 181148) | Saline water microbial communities from Ace Lake, Antarctica - #732 | ecosystem: Environmental > Aquatic > Non-marine Saline and Alkaline > Saline | place: Antarctica: Ace Lake... | reverse complement strand
GATACACCGGTGAAGAAACTGGTCAAGCGAAACACTAAAGCTAGAGCAAAGAGTTCCAATCAGAAGTAATATCTTCAAATGGAATAATTCCTTCACGAATAAGGTTAATTGTATGATCTTTAACTTTAATAATTGTTGACGGTGCACCTGTATAGGGCACATCTTTCGAATCAACATAAATATCTACACTATCGCCAAAATATCTTTTTATGTCTTCTACTGACTCTGCAGGAGCTTTACCTTCTGGGTTTGCGCTCGGTGCGACAATAGGACCAACCCCATCAATGACTTGATGGAGTCTTTCATTATTTGGTAAACGAAATATTAACTCTCCTGTTCCTCGATGAAGGTATTTATAAGTATCTCTATACTCCTCTTCAATACGAAATATAACAGTAATAGGATTAGGCCAAATTTTACTTAAAAAATTCCTAAAACGTTCATTTAAAATAATATGAAAATCATCAAGTTGCTTGATGTTATTAATTAAAATAATGCAGGGCTTTTTAGCATCACGTTTTTTAACAGTGTAAATTTTCTCGACTACCGCAGGTTCTGAGGCTATTCCCACAAGACCAAAAAGTGTATCAGACGCAATAACACCGATATTTCCACTTTGCAATCGTTCTATAATTTTTTCTATTGGTTTTTTCATACACAATATATTGCATTACACATATGTAATCCTTATGGGTACATTATCAAGAATCTTAAAAATATATCAACCTATTTTAAACTTTAAATTCTATAACGTCACCGTCTTTGACTATATATTCTTTTCCTTCAAGGCGTAATTTTCCCATTTCTTTAGCTTTTGTTTTTGATCCGGCAGTAAGCAAATCGTCGTAGTGCACCACCTCTGCTCGAATAAACTTATCCTCAAAATCTGTATGAATTGCTGCACCAGCTTGCGGCGCAGTCGAATTTTTTAGAATTTGCCACGCACGTGTTTCAACTTCACCTGTAGTAAAATATGATATAAGGCCAAGCAAGTTATACGCTTCACGAATTAATGCATCTACATCATCGGCATTCTCACCAAGCTCCTCTTTAAAAGCTTGTTTTTCTTCTGAATCGAAATCTTTTAAATCATGTTCTGTTGCAGCATCAACTTTTACAAATCGGTTACCCTGCACCGTTACATAATCAGTAACTTTCTTAAACACTTCAGGATCAGTTTCATCTAAATTTTTCCCACCTGATTTTTTATTAAAACTATAGAGCGTAGGCTTCATGGTAATTAAATGCAGACCTTTCATTATTTCAACCTCTGTTTCATTCAATTCAAAAAGATATACTGGCTTCTCAGCTTCAAGATGTGTCAATAATTTACCAAGTAACTCCTGCTCTGCAACAATAACCTTATCATTTGTCCGAAGCTTACTCTTATTTTTATCCATACGATTTTTCACCGTCTCTAGATCAGCTAATACTAATTCCATAGTAATAACTTCGATGTCGCGTAATGGATCAATATCACCATATACATGATGTTGTTTTGTTCCTGTCTCGTCTTCTACAGCAAAAATACGAACCATGTGCAAGATCGCATCGACCTCACGAATATGTGAGAGGAATTTATTTCCTAAACCTTCTCCCGTTGAAGCACCTTCAACAAGCCCTGCAATATCTACGAATTCAACAGCGGCTGGAATAATTTTTTGAGAGCCTGATAGGTCGGATAATTTTTGCAGACGATCATCAGGTACACCAACAACACCGACTGCTGGGTCGATAGTACAGAATGGATAGTTCTCCGCTGGAACTGATTTTTTTGTAAGTGCATTAAAGAGTGTTGACTTACCAACATTTGGTAGTCCAACAATTCCGATTGATAGTTTCATAGTAATAGATTATTTACCTTTTTGCATTCCTCCCATCATTTGCTGTAGCTCAGCCTGATGTTCACGCATAACCTGCATCATGGCAGCTTGCTCGTTCATACCTTGCTTTTGTTTAGCTTTAGCCTCTTTCTCAATCTTTTGGAAAAATTCTGGATTACTTACAACAAGTTGTACAAATATCTCAACCTGCTCATCTGGTAAACCTGCTTTTTTGAGTTGTCGACGCACAAGTGCGCTCATTGCTTTATCTTTTATATTCTTAAACATATGGGCAAATAGTAACAATTTTGGCTAAAAATAACAAGATATTCGTGTAATATTACCCTGCCTCACCCGTCATCATTACTTTTACCTATGTTTGACACGTTTGTAATATATGGTCTTTTCACCAGTCATATATAACGAGAACGAACATTAATCTTTAAAACAAACGTTATGATAAGCTTCATTACTACAAACCCAGAAATTATTTCAGCAATTGCAACACCTATGGTTGTTTTAGGAATACTTGCCTTCGCAAAATTCCAAGACCGCAAGACACTTGTATAAAGACTGTAAATAATTATTAAAGAAAAAGACACCACAAGGTAGTCTTTTCTTTTACATAATTTAATTACGTAAAAATACAGGGGTTTAGACAAAATAAAAAAGGAATCTCTAGATAGAAATTCCCTTTATATAAACTAACTTTGCAGTTTATGTTACTTTTTTCTTGGCCCAACACTCCCGACACTTTTGTCAGGTTTTCCAGGAAGAACATCATTCAGACTTTTAACTTCTGCTTCGGTTACTAAACCTGTCTCTCCATTTGAAACAACGGAGAGAGATCCGAATGACAAGCTAATGTTATGAGTAGCGATAAACTCCGGAGGCAACGTACCATCCTTTACTAACTCTTTAACGTAAATCTTATGCATAGCTGCAGAAACCTTTACTGATTCAATCACCAGAACTTCTGTAGGATCTTCGCAAGCACTATTAACCTCAGATGTATCTAATTTACCATCATCAAGAACAAAAATTGTTGTCTCGGGATCATTTACCAGATGTACCAGATACACGTTGTACTCTTTCTCAACACCCTTAATCTTAACCTTTATCTTTCGTTCAAGCGGTCTTGTCATAAGAGTAGAGATGAAAGAGTCTGGATCTTTAAGTTCACCTTTCTTTTGCGCATTTACTACGTTTGTACTACTGATTACTAGACCAGCAGCCAATAATACTACTATTAACTTTTTCATGGTATGAGTTTTAAGGTCAGACAGATGTCTGAGTGGTTCAGTTGAAACAATAGTACATTACAGAGATTGTGTCAATAGTTACGAAAGATGCTGTCTTCTATGCAACATTCTTATCACAAGCTTATAAATTTCATCCACAACCAAAACACTTACACCGAAAACTGCTGCAATTCCCCACTGACGAAGCGATAATGGTACTGTTGCAAATGTTGCTTGCATAAATGATACATGCACTACAGAAATTTGTAATAATAAAACGAAGACTGAACCAGCAAGTAACCATGGTGATCGTAAAGGGTTTTCAGAGAAGCACGATTCTCTATCAGTTCGAATGCTCCATAGACGAAACAGTTCAAAAAACCCAAGTGTCACCAATGTCATAGTGCGCGCTAAATCGAGATTGGCTTGATACACATAAAAAACACCGAGTGTACCAAGCGCAATAAATACACCAAACATCACGAGTCGTACAAAACCAGATTTATCAATAATATATTTAGCTGGTTTTTTAAACGGACTTGAAAGAATATTTTTCTCCATTGGTTCAAAGGCAAGCGCAAGTACAAGGAATGTATCAGTAACTAAATTAATCCAAATAAGTTGCGCCGGTGATAACGGAACCGGTAACAATAATGACATCGCAAGAACTATAAGTAACAGCTCTCCAAGATTAGTTGAAAATAAATATACAAGAACTTTTTTTAACGTATTAAAAATATGTCGTCCTTCCTCTATTGCCGCTGTAATCGTTGCAAAATTATCATCAAGCAACACTATGTCTGCTGACTCTTTTGTAACCTCGGTTCCGATACCACCCATAGCAAGACCCAAGTGTGCTGCAACAAGTGGTGGCACATCGTTTACACCGTCACCTGTCATTGCAATAATATCGCCTCGTTTTTTATATGCTTCTACAATATGTAATTTATGCTCTGGTGTTACGCGCGCAAAGACTGAAACATCATCAAGCGCGTCTATTAACTGCTGGTCATTCATAGTGTCAATCTCACTTCCTGTTAAAACACGGTCCCCGGCATTATAGATGCCAGCCTTAGCAGCAATGGCTTGCGCAGTAATTTTATGATCTCCTGTAATCATGACAACGTGCATACCGGCTTGTTTTGTTTTTGCAACCGCATCTGGAACTTCGGCACGCATACTATCACGCATACCAAACAGTGAAACAAAAGAAAGGTTTTTTAGCTCAACATTGTCTTTTGAAACGGAAACACCTTCAGTCTGTACTGCAAGCATAACAACGCGCAAACTTTTCTTTGCCATACGCTCCATCTCTAGTAGAATAGTTTTTTTATTCTCAGTAGACAGAGGTGTGGCTCCTTCTGCGCGCCACATATGAGAACAATGCTCTATAACCACCTCTGGTGCACCTGCAATCACCATTACTGACTTATCTTTAATAGTATGTGCGCTTATATAATACTTATCAGTCGTATTAAACGGTGTTTGATATAGTACAGGCGACTCATGTAATACGTCTAATTTTTTATATCCAGACTTTTCTCCCAGCACTAATAATGCACCTTCAGTAGGATCACCTGTTACTGTGTACACGCCTTCTTTTTCGACAAGATCAGCGTTAGCTGAAAGTGTTGCTAAATATGTTGCGTAATCAAAACCAAGCTCGTGAGATGCTACCGCAGGTTTCCCTTCGTATAGAATTTCTCCTTTTGGAATATAACCCTCACCGCTTACTGTATATATATTACCATCAACAAATACTTGCTCTACCATTAATTCATTACGCGTGATTGTTCCCGTCTTATCAACGCCAATTACCGTCGTATGAGCCAAACCTTCAACAGCTTGAAGTTTTTTAACCAATGCATTTCTTTTCGCCATACGATTTACACCAAGCGCCAAGACAAGTGTCATAACAATTGGTAAGCCCTCTGGAATAACTGATACAAGAAGTGAACTTGTCATCAGCAACATGTCCTTCCATTCGTGACCAATAACAAGCCCCAGAATTGCTGTTGCAATAATAACTACAATCGTAGAGATCATTACAATTTTTGAAAGTGATGCAATATTCTTTTGCAAAGGAATTTCGGTTTCAATGTCAGCAATTTTTTGAGAAATCTGTCCCATCACCGTATGAATACCAGTCGTTGTTACCACTGCTTTTGCAATTCCATCAACAAGAAATGTTCCATTAAATACACGGTTATGCTGATCTGATGTCACTACATTTTTAATATCAATAACATCTAATGATTTTTCAACTGGTAATGATTCGCCTGTAAGAGCTGCCTCATTCACACGCAGAGACTCTGATTCTATAAGTCGCGCATCTGCAGGAATACGGTCACCAGGATATAATTCAATAATATCACCCGGAACCAATCCACTACTTGAAACTTCTGTAGGCACACCATCACGCAATACTACTGTCTGTGTCTGTGTATATTTTTTTAATGCACGAAGCGATTGTTTTGCCTTTCCTTCTTGAAATGCTCCCACAACACCATTTAATAATAGTACACCTACAATAACCGACCCATCAATATATTCACCTAAAAGAAATGCGAGTAACGCCGCAATCATAAGTATAAAAAGAAGCGGACTGTTAAATTGACGAAGGAATAATAATAACCATGTTTCTTGTGGTTCTTCAGGTAATTCATTTGAGCCGTATATTTCAAGACGAGCTTTTACTTCATCACTTGAAAGTCCTGTAGACTCTGTTTCGAGCTTCTCAAGTACTTGTTGTGGAGAAAGACGCCACCATTGTGTTTGTATGTCCTGCATATTAAGATGTGTGTTTTTTATAATCATAACTTCTTCCACTGAAAAATATTCGCAATGCTTTACGTATTGGCAAAACCGATAGATAGAAACGTAAATCAATAATATGTCTCATCCACCATGCCAATCGCCCATACAATGTTACACCCATATGCACCAGGACCGCCCAACCAGGACCAATAGGAATATCGTACGACACCGCATGAGGTGTGTATTTTTTCACGTCATCATCATTTTCTTTCGCTGCGATACTCTTTGCGATATATTTACCATCATACAATGCAGTTTGAGCCATTCCTGAATATTCAGTGCGAGCATTATCTCCTCCGACAAAAATATTTTTGAAACCTTTTGCTTCCAAGTAATCATCTACAACTACGCGAGCCCTACCGTCATATTCAAACTCATCAAGAGATTCAAACAATATATTATTACGTACACCAGCCGCCCAAATAACTGTCTTCGAACCAATCTTCATGTCTTTCAAAAACACCGTCCATGACTCATCTTTAATAAGCATCCGATTTGCATATACATTCACCCCGATTGTGCGTAATCGCTTGGTTGCACGTTGAGAAATTTTTTCTGACATACGCCCCAATATTCGAGGTCCAGCCTCAATAAGATCGATCGTAACAAAAGATTGATCAATATTATTTTCGTGCGCAAGTTTTTTTGTGTACCAAGCTAGCTCTCCTGCAAGCTCAACACCTGACGGACCTCCTCCAACAATCACAAAACGTAAGTTAAGTAGCTTTTCTTCAGGTGAAACATTTTGACTACTTTCAAATAATTCTTGTACACGCTTTTTGAGGCGAAGTGCTGGATGAATAGATTTAAAATTAAACGAGAGTTCGGCAACACCTTCAATATTGAAATAAGTGTTTTCACTTCCAACACCTAATACAATATAATCACCTGTGTACGCTCCTTGCTCCCCAATAACTTTTTTATTTTGAACATCGACATTAACGATAGTATCTTGCACACACGAGACATTCGAAAACTGTTCGAAAATATCAGACAACATGATACAGGCTTGCAGTGGTGATGACCCTGTTACTACGCGATATAAGGCTGGATAATATTCAAAATAATCCTTATTACTGACAAGTGTTATGCGCATATCAGGTAGTAATTTTGCAAGACGAATAGCACATGAAATACCTGTAAATCCAGCGCCAATAATAACCGTATGTGAAGTCTTTTTTTCAACCATAATGCGCATATTGTACCACAATACACAACTAGCCCTCCTTTAAACTATGCATATAAAGAGGCTTACGATATACTGTAATATATATACGTATTAAACGTCATCACTTATGGAGGATATTTTACAGCAAAAATTCTTAGAAGCTTACGATACTTATAATGACGATATATTTCGTTTCTGTATTGTAAAGGTACGCAATCGCGACATTGCTCTTGACATAACTCAAGATACGTTTACTAAAACGTGGGAATACCTTTCTGCTGGTAAAGAAATTGACAACATGCGAGCCTTCCTCTATCAGGTAGCACGTAACGCTATTATTGACTGGTCACGCAAAAAGAAGAGCGAGTCTCTTGATGCTCTTACTGAAACAGGTCTTGAATTTGGATCTGATGATGAAGTTAAGCAAACTGAAAACAGTATCGACGCAAAACAAGCTGCCAAACTGATCGATGACCTTCCCGATAAATATCGCGACATTTTATACTTTAGATACGTCGAGGATTTATCAGTTCAAGAAATTGCAGACATCACTGGTGAACGTGAAAATACGGTCTCCGTACGTGTTCATCGAGGTGTAAAGCTGATCGAAGAACTATTTAATAAAAAACAATCATGAATTTTTCAGAACAAAAACTAAAGGAAGCCCTGAAAACAATTCGTATGTCGCAAGACGAACGGACGGCTATTCGTAGCGCTCTACATCGGCATATGACTGCCTATACAAAACCTATTAAATCACCATTTGCGCAACACGCACACCGATTTATTCTTCGACCTATGCAAGCTATAGCTATCATGCTGGTTGTTCTTGTATCTTCAGGAACTGGTTTGTCATACGCAGCAAGTGAAGCATTGCCAGGTGATCCATTGTACGGATTCAAAATTGGTATTACAGAGGAAATTAAAACCATTACAATGAAGGACGACACTCGTGCTAACTATGAAGTAACGCGCGCTGCAAAACGTCTTGAAGAAACTGCACAACTAGCATTAACTGGTCGACTTGATCATAATGCAGAAGCTGTTATCCGTGAACAATTAACAAAACATACAGAAAAAGCAAAGAAGTTTGCACAAAAAGCAAGTATTGCAAAACCTGAGACGCCAGCAACTGTAGCATCTGATATTAACAGTGAACTTTCAGCACACTCACAAGTACTTACTGAAATTAAAGAAATCAAACAAATTAACGGCGAGCTTTCAGGCATTCTTGAAACCACTAAAAAAACTATTGCTATTGCTGTGCAAGATGAAGAAGATGCACTAGAGGTACTTGCAGCTAATAATGAACAGTCGGAAGTAACTCTAGATCGCATTACTGAACAAAGAAAAGAACTTAAAAACAAGCTTACAACTCTTGAAAATTTGGTTAATACACCTATAGAAAATATAGAATCAGCCTTAATTGATATCGCTACCGATCTTGAAACTATAACTATTGGTGATGAAATGATTTTAGAAGAGGAAATTTCAGAGACACCTACCCTACCTATATCAGAACTGCAAGAAGTAACTCTAGATAAAAAGATAGAACAAATTAATACAGACAAAGAAGACGTTCGAGAGGAGGATGTATTAATAGAAGAAGTAATTATTAATAACGATCAAGAAACTCTTGAAGACCCTATACTTATCGAAGAAGTAAACGTTGACATTGCTTTAATTCACGAACTATCTGATGATTCTTACAAACTAGAAACTGAAGAGGAATATGCAGAAGCGTCCGCAAAACTACAAGAAGCAATCAAACGTATCAATAACATGCTTTCGCTTATTAAGCTTAAAGAAAAATATTCAGCAGTACTAGAAGAAGAGCTTATCATTACTCCAGAAACACAAGAAATTAAACCAGTAATTGATGAAGTAATGGAAGTCGAATCCGCCTTAGAAGAAATAAGTACGGAAGCTATGATGAACGAATTAGAGAAAAGAGAAATCTAATCTTCTAAAATAGTTATATCATCTACACCGATATCATCTGATGTCGGTGTTTTTGTTATATATAAATATAATCCACTTACTAGTACCCCTGCGACACTGACAAGTAAGACTACTATGAGAAATACATACAATAGACTGTTCATATTATTTTTATGCACGACATCATCTTGTGAAAATATAACTGATGCTTTTTCATTAAGTGGTCGAATCACATCAGATTCGTTCGCAGTCACAATAGGTTCAGCAATCTTTACTTTTTTAGCCATAGAGACAGTAGGAACGTTGTTAGCTCGAGAAATATTACCAATGACCGTACCGTCAGGTAACAATAACAGGGTCGTGCCCAGAAGTGGAATGCCGAGAGTTTTATAAGAAAACATAATATTACTCTTTGGCAGTAAAATAGTATTAACAGGAAATTGATATTCTTCAGAGCCGGTACGTAACCACCACCTCCCTATATCTATTTCTTCTTTTGTTAAATTTGAGAGTGTAATACTATCATAAGGATCGATACTAGATATAACGACCTGATGGTCTGTAACTTCAATATCAATACGGTGACTAATGTCAGGCTCTTTCTTTAACAGACTTGTTCGATATTCAAATATAGCGACGTATGTTCCTGGATTTTGATACGTATGATTAAACTCCATATCATTTTTACGAGAATGCTCTATATGCTCAACCAACGTTCCGTCACCAAAGCTCCAAGAATGTATACCATCAATTTTCCGCACGTTATTCTTATATAGACTTACGACAAATTCAGCCGGTACCCCAGAAACAATAACTGGGTCAACCCGAACATTAAGTTTAAAATAATCAATGACGTCTTTCTTCTCGTTATGAATCGATCTCGAACTCTCGGTCTCAGTATTGTGACCACCATTTCCAGAGTTTTGATTATCTTCATTAATCTCGACAGTGTTTAAATTATTCTGCGAGCGAGGTGTCGCTTTGGCAGTAGTCCATCCAGACCCGTCACGCTGCATAGTGTCTTTCGTTGTATTGTCTCCACCCTCCCATCCACTTGAATGAATCACCCTATCTTGTATAGAACCAGTACTATTTTTCAGTGTTAAAGCTTCTCCATCATTACCTAGTACACCACTATATATTTGATCAGCACTCACCGTCGAAACACTCGAGTCGTCAGTACGCTCAAGTAAAAAATAACTACTGCCTGATATAGAACCAGAGAGGTTTATCGTTGGGGCTCCATCAGAAGCCGATAGGGCCCATCCGGACATATCCACTGTTGACGAATCATCATTATATAACTCAATCCATTCATCATTTGCAGAATTTGTTGTACCCATCCAAGCAACCTCGTTAATACGTACACCAGCAAAACTTGTAACAGGAATAAGTAGTAAAAATAAAACCAGGTATTTAATTCTCATACCTGATTATTATATATATTGATTATGAAGAAAAGTTAAAATTATCGATTGAGTGAGTCTTGACCTATATCTTTACGATAATACTTACCTGCAAATTGAATTTTTTCTGCCGCAGCATATGCAGTATCAAGCGCATCTTTTAATGTTTCACCAATAGCTGAAACCCCTAATACACGACCACCATTTGTTACCAATTTCTCACCATCCATTTTAGTTCCGGCATGAAATACAACAACTCGAGCATCTTGCTCGGCTTCATCTATACCGGTAATTTCAAAACCTTTTTCATAACTTGCTGGATATCCACCACTGGCCAAAATAATAGTCGCTGCATACTCGTCTTTCCAATTAACCTCTTGGTTTTCAAGCGTACCCTCAGCACATGATTCTAAAATTGCTAATAAATCACTATCAAGTAATCTCATATAACTTTGTGTTTCTGGATCACCAAAACGAGCATTAAATTCCAGTGTTTTAGGTCCATTCTCGGTCATCATAACTCCAGGGTATAAGAGCCCTGAAAATGACGCCTGAGCCTCCGAAAGACCTTGTATCGCTCTATCTACCACTTCTGTTTTAATGCGTTCTACATCGCTATTTGTGACCCACGGCAGAGGCGCAATAGTTCCCATGCCGCCTGTATTTGGACCCTTATTCCCTTCGTAAATAGTTTTGTGATCTTGTGATGTTGGAAATAATTTCGATGTCTTTCCATCAGTAAAGACATGCATTGAAACTTCGGGGCCTGTCATAAATTCCTCAATCACAACTTGATCACCACCAGCAATACCAAATTTTCTATCTACTAATATTTCTTGCAGAGCAGTCTGCGCTTCATCTTTTGTTTCGCAAATAAAAACACCCTTCCCTAATGCAAGACCACTAACTTTTATAACAATTGGAAAACTTTGTGTATCTAAATAATCAATAGCAATATCATAATCAGTAAAAACTTTAAACGAGGCAGTTGGAATATTATTTGTTGCCATCAAATCCTTAGAGAAAGCTTTTGAGGCTTCAATTTGTGCAGCAGCTTTTGTTGGACCGAATGCTCGCCTCCCTTTTTCATGTAACTGGTCGACAATACCGAGCGCTAAAGGATCATCCTGACCTACAATCGTAAAATCAACATCATTCTCAACTACAAAAGAAACAAGTTTTTCTATATCAGTAGCTTTAATATCTATATTTTCTCCAAACTGTGCAGTTCCAGCATTACCAGGGGCAATATATAATTTTTCAACTTCTGAGGATTGTGATATCTTCCACGCAAGTGCATGCTCACGTCCTCCTCCTCCAATTATAAAAACTTTTTTTGACATATATTTATACTTAACCGTTTGGATAATTTTTAATCGCTTCTATTTTACAAGACTCTAGCATCTTTTCTTCATTACCCTGTACAAGCGGTTTAATGCGTTCACATGTCTCTACTCTACCGTCTGCGAACTCCTGCAGGACTTGAATTTGTAGCGCGTGCTCTACCGGTAAGACACGAGACTGCAAGGATTCTGGAGTATCGTCTAGTAAAATTTCTACGACTCTTCGCCCAATAACAGTACCGTCATCAAACTCTTCTGTTACATAGTGTGTTGTTGCTTCTGTCGTAAAATCGCGCCCTGTTTTTTGTACAAAAGATAATCGTGCTGCGTGCACACGCATACCATACATACCTTTACCGCCAAAATCTTCTCGCCCGATATCAAGAGGTCCTGGATGTTGATTAATAATCTTATCTGGATATCTCTCAATAACATTCACTGGAGTTTTAACTAACCAGCCATACTGACCAATAAGTTGTACGCGGTGCTTATCACAAATTTCAATGATCTTTTCTCCAAACTTTGAACGGTCTTCGTAATCTTTTGGATTTACGATATAAATATTTTCGGCAAGAATGCCAGCTGATTTTAATTTTTCTATACCACCTGCAGTTTCTTTACTCGCAATAACACATACCGGATCAATACCGCTTAATGTTCCATTATTAATAGCATCAACAATAGATGTTGCTGTTGTACCACCACCAGAGATAAACATTGCGAGCTTAATCATGAAATACGTCAAAATCAACTTCTGATCTACGCTCTTTCAGATCAATAGGATATTCTCCTGTGAATGCCGCCAGCGACAAGCAGTCACGTGAAATTTTAGTTGCTGCAACCAATCCGTCTACCGACAAGAAGTTAAGTGAAGTTGCTCCTAATTGTTTTTCAATATCTTTAACTGACTTCTGAGACCCAATTAAATCTTTTTGTTTAGGAGTATCGATACCGTAGAAATCTGGGAAGCGAACAGGTGGTGAACTAGATAAAAAATGAACCTCAGTTGCGCCTGCGTCAAAAACCATTTTAATAATTTGTTTCGACGTAGTACCGCGAACAATAGAGTCGTCAATCAAAATAACTTTTTTACCTCGCACAATCTCGCGAAGCGCTGTCAGCTTTAATCGAACCCCTTGCTCGCGTGTGTGTTGGTCAGGCTCAATAAATGTTCTATTAATATATCGATTTTTAATCAACGCCATTTCAAGTGGTACACCTGTATATTTTGCATATCCAATCGCAGATGGAATAGCAGTTTCAGGAACAGGGATCACCATATCGGCATCTATAGGAAATTCTTTGGCTAACTGTCGTCCAAAATCCCAGCGTACTTGATACACTGACTGTCCTAAAATAGTACTATCGGGTCGCGCGAAATATACAAATTCAAAAATATCAAATTTAGGCGTTGCAGGAACAAGTTGTTTTGAATCAATGCCATCTTTAGTAACTACAATCATTTGCCCTGGACCAACCTCCCAGTGAAAATCAGCTCCCACTGTTTCAAATGAACATGTTTCTGATGCAAACACATATGCATCTTTAATTTTTCCAATAGAAAATGGTCGCATACCGTACTGGTCACGCACTGCAACTATTGTGTCCTTAGTCATAATCAATAATGAAAAAGCTCCAGTAAATAATGGGTATGCTTTCTCTACTGCCTGTGGCAACGTATCACCTTGATCAAGATAGTATCCAATCGCCAAGTGCATCAATTTTGAATCATTATGAGTTTCTGTCTCAATTCCTTTATCTTCCAGAAAATTTTTCAGCGCAGTAACACTAGGCAAGTTTCCATTATGTGCCAATGCAAATGTTTCATCATCTGAAATAAATGGTTGCACATGTTTCAATAAACCATCATTCCCCGCTCGCGATGTTGAGTACCTGTTGTGACCAATTGCAATCGTACCTTTCAATTTTTCCATATCCTCTTCCTTGTAGATTTGAGAAACAAGTCCAATACCTTTGTGCCAAAATAATTTCTTTCCATCAGAAGTACAAATCCCCGAACCTTCTTGCCCGCGATGTTGTAATGCAAAAAGCCCATAAAAAGAAATCCGTGCGACATCAAGGTCGCCGGTCGGGTCAAAAATACCAAATATTCCACACTTTTCTTTAAGTTTTGCCATGTGTTTTCATTATACCTTATTAGTTATTCAGGCCTCTAAAACTAGGAGTAATTTTACCTCTTGTCAAAAAGAAAAGTTATTTTTCGTGAGTTAGTGCGATCTCTACTATCTCTTGCGCAATTTGATTTGCTGCATTTGGATCAAAGAAATTCTTAGCATTTTCCGCCATACTTTTATATAAATCTTTGTCGCCAATAATACGATCTATTTCTGACTCTAAAACATGTGGTGCTAAATTCTGCTCTTCAACAACCGAAGCCGCTCCACGGCGTGCGTAGTTAAAAGCGTTCTTGCGAGAATGATCTCCGTTAGACTTTGCAAATGGAATAATAATAGATGGTACCCCCCAAGCTGCAACCTCGAACAATGTAGAGCCAGCGCGAGAGATAACAATATCTGCAGCACCTGCCGACATACTCATGGCAAGACTATCTAGAAAACCAAATATTTTATAACGAGAACGATATTCATTATCAGTGAGAATAGCCTGACTTCGTTGACGAATTTCAGCCTCATGGCTTGTTCCCACTTGGTGAATAATTTGATACTTCGACAGTAGTGCGTCTAAGGACTGCAAAACAATTTCATTAATTTTGGTAGCCCCTTGTGAACCACCAAGTAAAAATATCACCGGAATGTCATCTTCAAGCTCAAGATACTGATGAGAACCATGCGACGTTTTCTTTGCGACAGTCCTACGTACTGGCTGCCCAGTTACCGCAACTCGCTCGCTTGGAAAAAAAGTAGTAGCTTCAGGGTATGAGACAGCAATTCGTTTTGCAAATTTACCTGCCCACATATTGGCTCGTCCTGGATGCGAATCAGATTCGTGAATAATCACTGGAATACCTAATAACCTTGCAGCAAAAACTACAGGAACACTAACGTAACCACCTTTTGAAAATACAGCATCTGGATAAATAAAAAATAGCGTAAAAAATGCTTTCACGATACCAACCGCTGTGCTGACCATGTCAGTGATATTTTTAATTGATGCATAAATACGTAACTTACCTGCAGGAATACTACGAAAATTTATACCATATTTAAAAAGCAGCTTTTCGTCATACATTTCAGGAGCTAAATAGTACATCGAAAGCTCTGGAATATGTTCCTTTTCGACTTGTTCGCGTAATGCTTCTGCTACTGCAATAAGAGGGTAAAAATGCCCTCCTGTTCCTCCACCTGTTAATACAACTTTCATACGTTATATAATACCACTAAACTGCTAAATTATCGTTTTCTATGCTTCGATATATTCACTATAATACCAACTTCAAGTAATGCGAACAATAGTGCTGAACCTCCTTGACTAATAAAGATCAGAGGTAGTCCTGTTAAAGGAAAAACTGATAGTGCAGAACCAATATTGAGAAATGATTGAATAATAATCAAAACCGTAATACCTATTGCTAAGTATTGACCGAAATTTGTTTTGGTACGAAATGCAATCCAGAAACCACGTAAAGCAAAGGCAATATATAATAAGAGAACGAACATGGTACCGAGAAATCCCATCTCCTCACCTAATACTGCATAAATAGAATCTCCCGCAGGTTCAGGTAAGTAACTAAATTTTTGAACACTTTGACCATACCCACGCCCAACAATCTTTCCAGAACCAAGTGCAATCAATGATTGCTGCACTTGATATGAAGACCCTAATGCATCACGATCAGGATTAAGAAATGTTTGAATACGATCAATCAAGTAAGGCCGTACTGCTACAAGTAATCCCAGACCTATAATTGTTAGAAGTAATAATGCTCCAATATGTTTCCATGGTGCGCCTGCAACAAAATATACCGCACCTCCGGCAGCCATAATAACCAACAGTGTTCCTGTATCAGGTTGCAGTAATAAAATAGCACCGACAACTGCAACCATAGCAGCAAGTGCAATCATACCCCATGTTACCTGCTGGACTTTTTCACCCACCCAAGAAAACCATGCGGCGGCATATACTACAAAACCAAGTTTTACTAACTCAGCTGGCTGAAAAGATATAGGACCAAGATCAAGCCATCGGCGTGCACCACCATGCTCAAAACCAAGACCAGGAACAAATACGAGCAATAACGACAACACACTAAAAATAAATATCACTAGTGCATGCTTTTTCCAAACACGATAATCAAGCCGTGATACAAAATAAAAACAAACTGACCCACCTACAAGACCGAGGCCAATCTGATTAAATAACATTCTATAAAATTGTCCTTCATCTTGAGCTAATACTGACAATGAAGCTGAAAAAAATATGAGAAGACCTGTCACCACAAGTGCAATAACGATTCCAATAAATATTTTATCTGGCATTCCAGCTTTCTGTGCCATACCTTACCCTACTAGTGCAATAATAATACCAACAACTGAGCACATGATAGCAACAATCCAGTACCGCATCGTAATCTTTTCGGCAGTCCACCCTATTGCACGAAAATGATAATGAAGTGGTGCTATGCGGAAAACTTTTTTTCCAAACTTTTTCTTTGCGATCATTTGAATAGTAGAAGACAAACTTGTCGCAACTAAAGGAAAGCCAATTACCAGCAGTACAAGAACTTGATTCGTAAAGAATGCCACCAAAGCAAGCGTAACAGTAAGTCCTAACATTCCTGTCTCCCCTAAGTAAAAACGTGCAGGTGGAATATTAAACCAGAGAAAAGCGAGCAACCCTCCAACAATTAATGCACAAAAAGCAGCAATATCCATCTGTCCCTGGAAAAAGGCAATGACGCCGTATGCGCTGAACGCTGTTGTCATAACACCTCCTGCAAGTCCGTCAATACCATCAATTACACTACTTGAAAATGTTCCGAGCATAACAAGAATAAAAAATAATATAAAACCTACACCTAATTCGAGTACGCCGTGAAATGGAATATATACTGTGGAAATATCAAGCTTTATATACAACCATAATGCCCCTACAAGACCGATCGCCACTACAGAACCTACACGCTGCCATCTGGTAAGCCCGCTCACAATCTTGTTGCCATTACCAAAAATCTGAAGCAAGTCATCAGCAAGACCAATAAGCGATGCGACAATTAAACCAAAAAACAAGAGCCATGTTTGCCCTCGTGACACTAAATCCAGCTGGTCAAAAAAAGGAGCTTGTACGGTCTTTGATAAAATCCACAACAATGCAGCTGTTACAATAACCGACAACCAGATAACAACCCCCCCTACTCGAGGCGTACTTGTTTCAGTTACAGTATTATGAATTTTACAAAATTCAGCTGACATGCCAGGGTTCTCTTCCTTATTATTACGAGCAGATCGCTTCCATAATTTATGACGATACATGATATCTGTCATCCAAGGTGTGAGCGCTATAGCAATAACAAAAGTTGCAATAGCTGGTATAAAAACTTTGAGAATAGTTGCGTACATAATAGACAGTATACGTTACCCGTAGATATCGAACAAGATTACTCTGATTGAAAAGATTGAATAATAGTCATAGCGTCATCAAAGCGACCATCGAAAGTCGAACCAAGAATAACAACACCTATAGGATAATGTGGCCCATACTCAAACATGAATGCTAAATTCCCTCCCGCGCCATCGGTATATCCTGTTTTTGAAAAAATGAGACTTGGAATATTTTTAACTACTGTATTAGTATTCTTGGCTTGATGTACAAAATTATCACGTGAAGTAAACCAGTCGTTTGACATAGAACTTGAAAGGAAGACTTCTGGAAATGTATACGTGGCAAGCTTCATAAGTGCATATATATCATTTGCTGTCCCGTAACCTGTAACGCCGTAGAAGTCATCATCGAGACCTGTAGGTCCAAGGAAGTAGGTGTCTGACATTCCTAAGTTACGCACATATCTATTCATCATACGAGTAAAATTTTGTGTAACAGGTTCGCCCTCTTGTCCAACTGATGATGCTATAGCATACGCCGCATCATTTGATGACGTAATTAACATAAACTGCACGAGTTCATCAATACCCCATTCTTCACCTACAAGAAGGCCTTTGTCTCCTGACTGTATAATCGACTCAAGTGTAATAATAATAGACTCTTGCTGCATCTCTTCTAAAGCAACGAGACTTGCAACAATTTTTGAAAGTGACGCAAGTGGATATGGTACTGTTGTGTTTTGACTAAATAAAATTTCATTCTTCTTCATATCAACCACAAGTACACTCCGGGCTTCAAGTAATTCAGAATCAAGGTCAAAGATAATTTCAGTTTCAACAATTTCTTCTATTTTTTCTGGAACATCTTTCGGTATGACATTGCTATGCCAGTACCCTACACCAAGTGCAAGTACTAGACATAAGACAAACGTATTGAAATAATGCTCGGTCTTCATATAGATAATCTATAACTCTTCTGAGTCTTGATTATTTTCTTGTAAATTTGAAATTTTTTCTTGAAATAACTCAAAATCAGGTAAGTCAGATGACTGCGCTTTACCAAGTGATTTCAAAAAATCAATTGTCGGGTAATATAGCATTGCTCGTTTATCATTTGGATTTGACTTCTTTTCAACTAATCCACGGATCTCCAGTGAACGTAAAATAAATGTTGAATTAACTCCGCGAATATATTCAATCTCACTTCGTGCTACACCATTACTATATGCAATGATTGCCAGCGTTTCGATACTAGGTTTTGAAAGTGGTTTTTCTAACTCTTCTTTTTGTAATTGCGCTATCATTTCTGATAGTTCTGCGTGAGTACATAATTCAGCCTTATCCTCGTTCACTACTAATGACAATCCACGACCTGAAAGTTTTTCACGCAGAGAGTCGAGTGCTTCGCGTACTGCAGGTTCTTTTTGTTTCGTCATTTTAATCAGCTCCTTGATAGAAACTGGTTGTCCTTTGTAATATAAAATTCCTTCAATTATTGATGATAGTTCCATACCTAATTTTTATTAATCAGAATATCTTGATAAGCATCCTTCTGATCTACTGCAATGATACCATTTCTGACCATCTCAAGCATAGCCAAAAATCCAACTACCATATATGATTTATGTTCCGAAATATCAGCATTGCGTGACTTGCGCATACCATGCGTAAATTCATGAAAACTCACATTCATGTCTCGTTTGACTCGCTCAATCAAATTATCAACCATCTCTTCTAGGTGCATCACCGCTTTTACGCGTTGTTGCGGCATATCTTTCTTCGTGAACTTTTGGATTTCATTTAAGACACCCTGCAATGACTCAACAAGACCTTCTGGTGTAACTTTTTTATCTGGAGCAAACACTGCGGTCTTGGTTACATATGAACGCCCAAATAATGGCGTAGTTTTATATTGCTCAACTAACTGATCGCCAACCTCCTTGTATGCTTCGTATAATTTCAAACGTCGCTCAAGGTCTGCAATATTCTCTTCTTCTTCATCAGTGAGATCAAGAACTGGTAATAATGACTTTGACTTAATTAAAATTAACGTTCCTGCAATCGTCATAAATTGCGTCACCTCATCGTAAGACTGATTCTGACTTTCTGTCATAATACGCAAATAATCATCAGTAATCTTCGCTAATGAAATTTCATTAATAGGTAATTTATGCTCTTTAATAAGCGAAAGTAGTAATTCAATCGGCCCTTCAAACTGTTCAGTTGTAATCTTAAATACTGATGACATATAAACAACAGTATACCCTGCCAATATAAAGATATCCACAACTATGTGACAAATATTACATGAGACATGTAATCAAACTATATGAAGATGAAACAAAATTTCCACAACTTTTACCGACCTCACTTTCTTTAATAAGGATGGAGAAATACAATCTCGAGATGATTGGTATGTACGCATTATTGCTTACATCGGACCAAATGGTGAAGTACTTGATGCAGAAGTTACAGCACGCCCTGAACCAGACATTCACGGTGCGCTCGACTGTTTGCAAATACCTTGTGTATTGCAATAAATAACAAGAGCCGCATATATTATGCGGCTCTTCGTTCTATATCATTTAGAATTGATATTGTCCGTCTTGATAAATTACCTGACTTGTTCCATCTTTAAAATATGCAGTTACTGTTCGATCAGTTGTTGAAACGATGTCGGTATGCACTGGCGACTCATTGTAGCCAAGTTTTTTCCAGCCAGCTTTTGTAACTTTTGCAGGATCTCCATCGTAGCAATCATGATATGCATTCCCAAGTGCTATATGAGTGTTTCCATACTTTCCTCCTACGTTCTCATCATATAATGTTTCAGCCATGAACTTAGTGATGCGAGAAAACCGTTTATCAGTCATTGAAAACTCACCTACCATGTCCGCATTTTTTGATGCGATCATTTCTTTCAATACTTCCTCATTTTTTGTTGCTGTCGCTTTAATCACTTTTCCATTCTTAAACCACAACTGAATACCTTTAATAATATTTCCATAACGATACAGTGGTTCTGAAAAACGAATCCACCCTTCGGTCTCTCGACAGTCTGGGCTCGTAAAGATTTCAAAGCTTGGAATGTTTCTTCCTGATCCTGTCTCCCAGGCACGCTTGTCACCTGCACCAATCCACAAATCAGCATCTTCACCTTTAACATGCCATCGGATCGTCTTCCTAGTTAATGCATTCAATCGGTTACGATATTTTTTAAGCTCTTTATAGAGATCCTTCCATTCTTGCACTGGATCTTTCTTATCTAAGTAACATGCTTTGATAATTTGATCCCAGTACTCTTTCTCGGTTAGGCCAACCTCTTTGGCCATAGCAGGTGTTCCGTACAATCCTAGTGTCCATGTAAATTTTCCTTGGTTTTCTTTTTTAGTTAACCACTGTCTGTACTTCATTGCAGAAGCATTTGATTTCATAATCTTTTTTGGGTCAACACCATCAAGAGTCTTTTTGTTAGCCTCAGCAATTACGTATACTTGATGATCAATCGTATCTGCAATACCTTTCATATACTTTTCTGGAAAAAATTCCAGCTGCGTATCACTCGCATTTTCAAAGTAATCTTTGGTCATATTGATCTTGTATTTATCAAAACCAACATCATCTGGTAAATATGTAGAAATTACATGACCGCCTGATTTATATACTGCTTTTTTTAACTCGGCAAAAAAGGGCTTTGCAGATTCAGGCGCAATAATACGAACAACATCACCTTTTTTAATCCCCTTACAATCGTTAAGGGCAAAATTAATTAAAACATGGGCATATTTTTCTAAAACTTTTTGCGGCGGGTGATAAGCTTGTGACATGTATTTTTATACTAATTATTAAGAATATACATAGAATATCATATATTAAGAACGCAAACAAAAAAGCCACACGTTTCTGATATACGCGGGCCGTTCTGAATTTTATAGGTCAGTTTATTATTGATGAAGACTGGATAATTCTTCTTGCCATCTATCAATATTTCTTGATATTCTTTGATAATGTACCGATCCTGATCTTTGGCGTGAAAGAGCGTCTTCGAGCTTTTTAATCTTTTGCTCATACTCTTTAATCTTAGATTTCTTGTGTCCATTTGAGAGTTTTTTCATCTCTTCAATATCTAGAACATCTAGATCTAGATTATTCTTATTTTTTTCTGATCCGTAGTCTGCCATAACCTTGTATTTAAATATGTGAATAGCTACCTATTTTGTTTACAATATCACACATACATGCCATTGACAAGAAATATAAACAGTTGTAGTATTCTCTTAAACTAAACCAATTTACAACCGAACAAGATGAACAAATACACTATATTAACCATCTGCGTTACCATAATAGTTCTTGCTCTTTTAGGCGTATATATCGATGATACGCCTTCAGAAAAAATACCGAACAAAAGTTCGAAAGAACGTTTAGACTCTCTTAAGAAAGAGATAGATACGAAACCAGTATCAAGGCCTAAAAAGACTCAAGATGGCACATACCGTGTTGAAGAAGTAAGTATTGAAAAGGTTCCACCCCTCACACTTACCTGCTCTGAAGGCATCTTATCTATGCAGATAAATGATACTATTTCGATCGAAGAGCACTACACTGCATTTATTGATCAAGCATACTCTATGTACAATATTACACTGACAGCACGTCAAATTATTGAACCTCTAAAGGTACTTCTGTATGTTATGACTGTAGAAGAAGCACATATAAAAGTAGAGGACTCTACCTTTAATTCTGATGTATTTGCAAAAAACTGAACAGCACAATTGTTGTTCATAAAAATCCCCGAATCGGTTTCGATTCGGGGATTTTTTTATTGCACAATATATTTCTGCTCATACTCACAACCAAGACTAGATACTATGTACACACCTTGTGGAACATAAAAATCTTCTGATTCATACAAAATATGAATCATATTACCTGTCATATCTCTGATAATAAAGGGTTCGCAAAAACGTGCATTAATATCAATCGATAAGCCACCTGGTATATTCTTCACACTTATTACATCTTCTACACTACCGTTTAAAACATCAAGCACTGTAGAAGATGAGACTTCTATGGGGCCGAGTATTGTATCTAGTACGTTAGGTTCTGCGTAATAATTGACACGACAAGAAATACTCGATTGTAGACTATTTGAATAATGTCGATACATGTCTATCTTATAATCAAAAACAGTAACCGTATCATCTCCTATTCCCACGTAGACACTAGGATAGTGGGTCCACGGATTAAACAGAAATTCTGACGCATGCGACAGTACTGGTAAAACATTATCGTCTTTCCATAAAGACAAGCGGTCAACAAAATCAAAGATGCGATCATTTGTAAAATCAATTGTGCACTCCTCTATTCGAACGGGATCATTCGAAGTAAATTCAACACGAAGAAATGTTTGATCATTTCCTGGTGATACAAACAAAACAGGTTCAACGCTTATTGATACTTGCGCAAAAACAGACACAGGGAAAAGCAAGAGAGTAAAAATTCGCTTCATAATAAAAGGTTTTTAATGATTAATTCCCTCTTATTATGACAAAACCTAGATTAAGAAAATCTAAAATCTTTATACGTAACTATAAAATAGCATTACTCTTCTTTATTACCTTCTTCAGAAGAGCTCTCACCTGAAAGTAACATATCGATTCTATTGATATCTCTAGGAAACAATGTAGCCTCCTTAACGTTTGCTAACCCTAAAAATCGAGCAGTAAGACGTTCAAGCCCCATACCTAGACCTCCATGTGGTGGTAATCCAGACTTAAAAGCTTGCAGATAAAAACTGAATTTCTCTGGATCAAGTCCTTTCCATTTCATCTTTTCAACAAGCTCTTCGTATCGATGTTCTCGTTGATTTCCAGATATCAGCTCAAGACCTCTAAAGAGAAGGTCATAACATTTTGTTGTTCCTTCATCTTGATCATCATCCATAGCATAAAACGGTCGTTTTTCTCGTGGATAATTTGTAATAAATATAAAATCAGAACCAAACTCTTTCTTTGCGTAGTCAGACAACCATCTCTCGTGTTCTGGTTCCAGGTCTGGTTCTTTTGTACAATCTACACCTGTCCCTTCCGAGATAAGTTTTTGCGCATCCTTTAATTTCATTGACGGGAACATGTCACCATCTGAAATAGCTGGGAATTCTGCGCCAAGTAATTCGAATTCTGCACTACACACTTTCTTTAGGTGCTCTGTAACATAGTTCAGTAATCGAGTCTCTAGTTTCATAACATCTTCTGGACCATCAATAAATCCTAGTTCAAGGTCAAGCGATGTATACTCATTCAAGTGACGACTGGTTGCATGTTTCTCTGCTCGAAATACATTTGTAACAGTAAATACTCTTTCGTATACTCCAACCATAATCTGCTTGTATAATTGTGGACTTGTTGCGAGAAAAGCCGTTTTATCATAGAAATAGTCAAACTTGAACACTTCTGTTCCACCTTCAGCATCACCACCTACGATAGCTGGTGCTCGGAACTCTGTAAATTCTTCTCCTACAAGAAAGTTTCTAAACGCTTGTAGAATGTTATGTTGAACTGTAAAAATTGCTCGCTCTCTATCTCGACGCAATGTGTATGGTCTATTATCAAGAAGAGTCTGTAAGTTTAAATCAGCACTATGATCAAACGGTAAATCTTGCGAAGCACTTATTACTTTAATATCAGTAATTTCAAGCTCAATGTCTCCGTTTACTACTCCTTCTTTTACCATTTTCTCTGGTCGCTCATTTACCCTTCCAGTGACCGCAACAATCCATTCGGTCCGCAAAGTTTTAGCAACTTCTAATACTTCAGGTTTTCCAAAGACAACACCTTGAACTTTTCCTGTCATGTCACGAAAATCAAAGAAAGCCATTTTTCCTTGATTACGAGCAACATCAACCCACCCATTAATAGTAACTTCTTCATTCTTTTGTTCTGATAAGTTTTTTATGTATGTACGCATAATTCTATTGATTAAAAATATAATATTCTCCTTCGCTTATAACTTCAACACTATCACCATCTACTTTTACTGCGGAAGCATCATCGAGCAAATAAACTGGTTTTTCAAGCTTGCTTGCTAACTCCTCAACAACTTCCTTCTTTGAATATGTCGATTCTGGTTTTCCGTAATGAGGTCTAATGTGAAAATCGATCAAACCTAACCCGTCTTCACTTTCGTATCCGAAGTCTTCTTTATACTGCTCTTTCTTTCCTGGACTACTAAATATAATTTCTGGGGACATAATAATACTTCCCGCACTGTTTCCAACATACACTCTTGTCTGTAATAGTTCTGGTAATATTTTATCCAAACCTGAAGTCTTCAGTGAATTCATAATGTGTGGAGTACTGCCACCGCAAAAGAAAATAACATCTGCAGCTTCCAGTCGCGGTAACCAAACATTTTCAGGTAATGCAGAGAAATCTACAATATCTAAAAATTTTAGACCTTGATCATGTAACGCAGATAGTATTTCTACAAACCAGGACTTGTTACCGTCAGTAGCATTCATTCCTGTAGGAACAAAAGCAACGGACGTTTCATTAGCTGGCTTACCAACTAAGTCGAACATTGCTTGTGATATTGATGGATTAAATAACCCTTGTGATGTTAAAAGTAATTTCATATAAAAATCCCTATAAATTTAATAATTCATAGGGACGAAAGAGATTCCGCGGTGCCACCCATATTCCTTTGCTTGGCAAAGGCACTTTGTATGTATTTGTAACACCTCAGTCATTATCATCTGACTTCATTGGTAGGTATATTCTATACTAAGAAACTAGGTTTGTGAAGTAGTACGCAAGACCTGAAACAAGTCCCCCGAGAACAATTCCCCACACAATATCAATAATAACAATCTGCCATGGCCAGTCTCGAATAATTGCATGATTCGTTAATTCATATGTCATATATGCAAAAAAACCAAACAAAGCACCTAGACATACCGCTTTCCAAAATGAACCAGCCTCAAGAGCTGGATTAATAGCAAAAAATACCAATCCAAGAATAAATAATAGATAAAATAGAATTGCTGATGGCCATTTTACTGTTTCTGCCATTAGGTATCCGAGGTATTTATTATAGATAGACTTGGCAATAACACCGAGCCACAACATGTCAATAATAAAAAATATTGGAACTGTAATAATATATGTAGTAAAAAAATTCATGATAGTTAAACGTTAAAACTTGCTAATGCAAGAACAAATAATAATAAACTTCCCCACCAACCAGTAAACGAAATAATGAAACTTACAATAATTTTTCGCTGCCATGATGGTGATAGTATTTCTGACTGCTTACCCTCTTTCTCTCTTCTTAACAAAAGAGGGCTGATAACAAATGATAAAAATAAACCATTTAAAGCAAGGATAACAAAAATAAAAATATGCAGTTTAAATAACCCTTCAAGGTATTCGGAATAATAAAATAATAATCCACCTGTAAATGCAAGCAAGGTACCTACCCAAATCATCGGCTTCGTAATTTTATGTGTTCGTGTTGTCGCTTCAGTCCAATATTTTGAGGTGCGTCCTAAAAAACCATGCAGATCAATAACGGTGACAGCCCCTAGTCCAATAATATACCCAGCGATAGTTATAAAAATAAATACAGGATTCATATACAACTATTATATCTTACGTGAGTCATATGCCCAATGTAATAATGCTTGTCTTTGTTTTGGTCGACAGTGAATATCGCCTGCACGACAGTTTTTTGCTACCTGCGCGTAATGACGACAAAATGCTTTCCAGCGCTTTATTTGTCGTACATCATCATCTGAACGTCGTCCCAAGTAATATCGACAGTACCACTGAAACCATCCGTGCGGATCTTGTTTATTAATCCAATCTTTCTCTTGCCAGACCGACAATGGTTGACTTGCGGAAATATTAAAATAATTGTATTGCGCCTCTTTTTTACTGGAATCTGAAAGATTTACCTTCACAAACCATGATTTTGGAAACTCATTACGAGAATTCTCATCAAGAAAATAGTACCCACCGAATACACCCAACTGCAACATCTCTTTTGGCGTTAAGTCTGGTTTAAATTCAGGGTCAAAATTTCGGCCAGCAGGTTCGGTCATATAGTAAAGGTAGTCATTCTGCAGAATGTTGTTTACAAGAACTTTCTTTTTCATATACTAATCTTCTTTATTTTTCTTCCAAAAGAAGATCCAGAAAAATGCACCTACTACTAGAAATGCTACGCCATCAATGATGTTGCTTGTTTTTTCTTGAATAAAGTTTTCTTGCTCTCGAGCCAGTTCTTTATCTTTACAGGCCTCCATCTCTACAGGATCCAGCTGTACATCTTTTTCTAATGTTGGATTATATCGAAATTCGCAAGCATAGTAATCATTGTATGAAGTTGAAACATTAAACACTAACTTGAAAGTTGATGAAATTAACATAATTGCACCAATAGCAACAAGCACCATGCCTACCAGTAAACCAATTGAAGGGATAATTCTTTTAAACCATGTCATATAATATATTTTTTAATTTATAATAAACCTACTTTTTCTCGAACATCTTGCATCTTAATTTCAGCAACACTACGAGCTTTTTGTTTTCCTTTTTTTAATATATCTTCTACTAGATCTGAGTTTTGCTCATAGTATTCTCGTTTCTCTCGCATTGGTGCAACCATTTCTAGAATAGCTTCAAGCAACATTTTCTTTGCATCCCCATAACCAAGCCCCCCAGCTTCCAGTCCAGATTTCATTTCCTCGGATTTTTCAGGTGCAATTAATTTGTATATTTTGTAAACAATAACTTCATCAGGATCCTTTTTATCAGCAGGCTCTTTACTATCGGTAACAATCCCCATTACGGCTTTTTTAATTTCTGAGTCAGTACCAAATAATGGAATAGTATTTCCGTATGACTTACTCATCTTTTGCCCGTCAGTACCTGGAACGACAGACACGTCTTCTCGAATCACAACCTCTGGTTCTACAAATGTATCTCCATACTGATTATTAAATTTTCGAGCAACTTCCCGAGCCATTTCTACGTGCTGCTTTTGATCTTGTCCTACTGGAACAATCTGCGCATCCATCATTAATATATCTGCAGCCATAAGAACTGGGTAATCGAATAAGCCAACCGAAGCTTCAATTCCTTTTTCAGTCTTATCTTTGAACGCATGCGCACGCGCAAGCCATGGCATTGTTACCAAACAATTAAAAATCCACGTCAGTTCAGTTAATTCAGGCACATCAGACTGTACAAATAAAGTTATCTTCTCTGGATCAAGACCAATTGCTAAATAATCAAGTACAACATCTCGAGTATTCTCTCGCAGTGTCTTACCGTCTGTTACTGTTGTCATTGCATGATAATTCACAACAGAGATAAATGCATCACTCTCTTCTTGCATATCTACAAATTGTTTCATTGCGCCAAAATAGTTACCCAGGTGAGGCTTTCCAGAAGGCTGCATTGCTGATACTAGTCGTTTTTTCATATGACTTGGATTATATCAGAAATTCTTATATTTCCACAGGTAACCCCCAGAAAACGCTCCTTGTAGATAGAATAAACATACTATCGCTATGCTACAATAATCGCATGGCAAATAACCCTACATCAAGTTTACGTGTTCCACCGCAAGATATTGAAACAGAGAAAGCTCTACTGGGTGCTATTATGTTGCGCTCATCAAGTATGCACGACATTCAGGACACTATCTTCCCTGAATCTTTTTACGTAGAAAAACATAAGTTGACCTACCAAACTATGATGGACCTGGCTCGTAAACATGATCCAATTGACCTGGTTTCAGTTTCAGCTCGACTTAAAGAAAAAGGTCATCTAGAAGAGATTGGCGGACGATCGTATTTAACAAATTTGACTGAAGTTGTTCCCTCATCAGCAAATATTAAACACTACGCTGAAGTTGTAGCGCGAAAATCTGTCCTCCGTGAACTTATCACAACTGCTGACTATGTATCTGAGATGGGATTTAAAGAAGGTGAAGATCTGGAAGACATTCTTGACGTTGTCGAGAAGAGAATTTTTGCTATCACATCAAATTCATCAACGGCACAAAAATTCCAAGACATTACCAGCATCTTACCTGCAACCAAAGAAACGCTGGCGCGACTTCATGCATCCAGCGAAGAAATGCGTGGTGTATCAACCGGATTCAAGTCGCTCGACAACCTTCTTGCTGGACTTATGCCGTCTGACCTTTTGATTTTAGCGGCGCGTCCATCTATGGGTAAGACTTCCCTTGCTTTGGATATTGCTCGTAAAACCGCACTAGAACATGGAACTAAGGTTGGTCTGTTTTCACTTGAGATGAGCTCGCAGCAATTGGTTGACCGTATGGTTGCAGCGGAAGCTCGTGTTGATTCATGGAAACTACGTACCGGTAATGGATTAACTGACGCTGACATGGATGCTGTTGCAAGCGCACTTGAAAGACTAGAGAACGCTCCTATTTATATTGACGACCAATCTGGTAATACAATGCTTAAAATGCGTTCTACTGCTCGTCGTCTGAAAAGCGAGCATGGTTTGGATTTGATTATTATTGATTACTTGCAGTTGATTAACCCATCAAAGAATTATGATTCGATGGTAAATCAGGTTACTGAAATTTCGCGTAGCTTGAAAGGAATGGCTCGCGAGCTCGACGTACCTGTATTAGCACTATCACAGCTATCTCGTGCAGTTGAAGCTCGTGGTGGTAAGCCAAGGCTTTCTGACCTTCGTGACTCTGGTTCTATCGAGCAAGATGCTGATGTTGTTGCATTTATTCACCGTGAAGACCGTATGGGTAGTAGAACCGATGAAGAAACAAACGGTATTGCAGAAATCTTGATTGAAAAACACCGTAATGGACCTGTTGGTCGTGTTGAATTATATTTCAACGACAAGAAAACGAGCTTCGAAGAGCTATCCAAAGAAGAATTTAGTGACTACGAATAATATGCAGCCGTTTGATTCTCTACAAAATCTATTAATGCGACTACCAAGTATTGGACGTCGCCAAGCTCGTCGTTTGGTTTTCTTTTTACTACAACAAGATTCAGGATTCCGCAAAGAATTATCTTCAATGATCCAGAGTGTCGACCAAAACATGCGCCTCTGTCAAAATAGTTTTCAATATTTTTATTCAGTAAATCCTGATGAGGCACTTTCACTTATTGAACGAGATGGTTCGCGACATACTGAACAAATTATGATCGTAGAAAAAGACATGGATTTAGAGGCTATTGAGAAAAGTAATACCTACAAAGGAACATACTTTGTAATAGGCGGACTGATTCCTGCTATCAAGGACGACACATCACACCTACGCATCGAACCCTTACTACAACATATTGATAATCGTGCACAAAGCGGACTCACAGAAATTATCATGGCATTTTCATACAACCCAGAGAGTGAGCATACACGAATGTATTTAGAAGAAAAATTAAAACCAGTTATAGCAAAACACAGTTTGACCATCTCCAAACTTGGTCGAGGCCTATCAACTGGAACCGAGCTCGAGTATTCTGACTCGGACACATTACGACATGCAATGGAATCTCGAGGATAAAAAAATATATAAAAGAAAAACCGCATAAGCGGTTTTTCTTTTACTTAGATTTAAGCAATCTTTGTAATTTTAACTTTAGAGAAATGTTGTCGGTGTCCAATACGTCGTGTGTATCGAGACTTGGCTCGGAAACGCAAGATATTAAGCTTCTTTCCTTTTCCTTCTTCTACTAACTCAGCTTCAACTTTTGCTCCATCAACATATGGAGATCCAATTTTAGTATCTTTACCTTCAACCAAAAGAACTTTATCAAAAGTGATCTTGTCACCCTCTTTATTCTCTCCTGGCAATTTTTCAAGTGAAACAACATCACCAGCAGCTACTTTGTACTGCTTACCTCCTGTTTCAATTATTGCAAATTCTGTTGTTTTAGTTTCTGACATAACGCGATCTATTGTACTGAAAATTAACATTTTTGCAAGTAAAAAGGCTCAATATTGATACATGAGCCTTAAAACGTTTATATATTATCTTATTACAGTTTCCAGAGCAGTCACTGGTTTCGATGAAATGACTTCACCTGTCTCATTATCTATAGGTATCACATAATCAGCGGATTCAACTGAATCCTTGATTAGAGGGAAAAATTCAAGACCCGAACTGTATTTAGACTCAAGACTATCTTTCAGTTCATTATAAATAGTGTGCGGGATAAGCGCATGAAAAACTTGCCTTGCATCCATACATTGTTGTAACCATTTTGTATTCTCCCTATCAAAACCTAGCTCTTTGACTGACCGAGCAGACATTGGAGAGGAGTAAATTTTCTGATTTGAAAATAGTTTACCCATTGCTTTTGGAGGCACAATACCTCGAAAATTGTATCTAACATTCCCTTCGTGAGTTATTTCTATGGCTGGAATTAATCTTAGCATTTGTAATCTCTTTTTAGTTATCGTTCATTTTATAGGGTATATTACACAAATTACAACGAAAAGAAAGCATGATATAATAATCAGTATGTTACAGATTTTTAATACCCTATCAGGGCAAAAAGAGGATTTTACACCTATTAAAGAAGGACTAGTTGGTATGTATACCTGTGGACCAACGGTCTATCATTACGCATCTATTGGTAATTGGCGAACTTATATATTAGGTGACGTTATGTACCGAACACTGAAATATAATGGGTACTCTGTGAACTACATCATGAATGTGACTGATGTTGGACACCTTACTGGTGACAATGAAGGTGATGCTAGTCAAGGTGAAGACCGTATGGAAAAAGCAAAACGCCGTGAAGGTAAGAATGCCTGGGAAATTGCTGACTTCTACACAAAAGACTTCATCGCAGGATTTTCAAAGCTTAATCTTGAAATGCCAAATAAGATAGTCAAAGCAACCGATCATATTACAGAACAAATTGAATTGGTGCAGAAACTAGAAAAAGCCGGATTAACATATAAAATCAGTGACGGTATTTATTTTGATGTTTCAACCTATGAAGCGTCTGGTAAAACATACGGCGAACTTTCAACTATCGATCAAACAAGTGATGATTTTGCACGTATTGAACCTAATCCAGAAAAACGAGACGCTCGTGATTTTGCTTTATGGAAATTTTCTCCAGAAAATGAAAAACGAGATATGGAGTGGGACAGTCCGTTCGGTATAGGTTTCCCTGGTTGGCATATTGAATGTTCCGCTATGAGTATGAAATATCTTGGAGAGCAATTCGATCTCCATGTTGGTGGTGAGGATTTGCGACAAACACATCATCCTAATGAAATTGCACAATCAGAAGGAGCAACAGGATGTGCTCCGTTTTCAAAATACTGGATGCACGGAAAGTTCTTACTTGTTGATGGTGGACGTATGGGAAAAAGTAAAGGAAATGCTTATATTATTCAAGACATAGAAGAACGTGGTCTTTCCTCTCTTGCATTACGATATTTCTATTTCACAGGACACTATCAGCACCAAATTAATTTTACATGGGAAGCCTTGCAAGCTGCGCAAAATGCTCTGGACAAGCTTCATCAAAAAACTCTTACTCTTAAAAAAGAAGCTGGCTTAAAAAAATGGTTCGCATCAATCGATCAAGATTACTTACAAAAATTTATGGAGGCAATTAATGATGACTTAGAAATGCCGCGCGCGCTTGCGGTTGTATGGGAATTAGTAAAAGATGAAACACTATCACCCGCTGTAAAATATAAGACATTAGTTGATTTTGATCAGGTACTAGGGTTGGGGCTTGATAGTATAAAAGCTCAAAAATCAGAAGCTATTCCAAAAGAAATAAAAGATTTATCTGACGAACGAAAAACAGCTCGAGACGAGAAAGATTGGGAAAAATCAGATGAATTACGTGACACAATTACTGATATGGGCTACACCGTAAAAGATACTGAAAACGGTCAGGAATTATCAAAATCGTGATATAATTTCAACATCGAACGTTATTTACATTAATCATAACTATTTACATACATGAGTGAGAAAAAAGCGCCAACATTTGGCACACCAGCAGCAATTGTCGTAGGAGCTATCATTATAGGACTTGCAGTTGTTTTTGCATTTAGTAATAGAAGCGCATCAACACAGCAAGCTGATAATACTAACAATCGACCAACTATTGAAGAAGCTGCAAAGAATATTCGTATCAATAAGAATAACCTCGCATCATGTGTAGAAGAAGCTCAGTACGCTGAGACAGTTGATGCACACATGCAAAACGCACAAGCCATGGAAATAAAAGGTACTCCACATAGTATTGTTGTGGGTCCAAACGATAATAGGTTTGCGGTTTCTGGAGCACTTCCTACAGAATTTTTTGAAAAGATTATTGAAATTATGAAAGAAGAAACCCCGCGCAGTAGTACAACATTCAAAACAAATGACTCACGTGATGTATATGAATTTGTAATGGCAGAAGGAGTACTTCCAACCATATCTGATGATATGACGTCATTTTTGAGCCTACCAGACGCAGATACTGATCATACTCGAGGTTCTGTAGACCCTGTTGTTACTATCGTAGAATTTTCTGATATTGATTGCCCTTTCTGTGCACGACTCCATACAAATCTGCAGGAGATTATTGATAATAATAATGACGTGCAATGGATATATCGCCACCTTCCTATTGCGAGTCTTCATCCAGAGGCCTACGGGAAAGCTGTAGCTACTGAATGTGTATACGAATTATCAGGGCAAGATAACGAAGTATTTTGGGAATATCTGGACATTCTAATTGATGCAAAATAAATATGGAAGATCTGCGAAAAATAATCAAAGAAAAACTACAAGGCGACGCCACACTTAACATAACTCCTCGAGAACAATTTAAAACAGTAAACGACCTGCTCGAAAAAAGTGTTCCGAATTCAACGTATTACATGCTGTTGATTTTGTCGTCAATCATAATCACAGCAGGTCTATTGCTGAATAATACCGCCATCGTAATCGGAGGAATGCTTGTAACACCACTACTAACACCAATCCTTGTTATCGCTCTTGGTATGTCAGTAGGAGAAATTCCTCTCATTGCACGAACAAGTAAGTTTGTCGCATATTCATGTCTTTACGTTATTATTGGAGGATTAATTATGACTGTTCTCTTTCAAGCACCATCTGAATTTACCGTGATTGAAAACAGTGTGCGTACTGCCCTTCTTTATTTCGTAGTTGCTATCGCATCAGGAGTTGCAGCAACATTTGCATGGATTCGTCGCGAAGTTGCTGAAACGTTACCTGGTGTTGCTATTGCAGTATCCCTGGTCCCACCACTAGCACTTATTGGTATCGGTATTGGACAGTTTGATTTTGACTTCTCAGTATTTTATCTTGTTATATTTATTTTGAATATGTTAGGAATTCTCATGGGAAGCTTGGTAGTATTCAGTCTTTCAAAGTTCCATCGCATGGACCACACGATCAAACAAAAAAACGAAGAAGTTGTTGTCGAACAACATTTAAAAGAAATTAGTAAAAATTTAGATAAAGACAAAGCTTAATATGAAAAAAACAATCTCAATTCTTATAGGACTTATTATTATTGCAGGTATTGTAATTATCGCTGTTACCGCAGGAGATAAAACTCAAAAAGAACCCACTGAAAATGAAGTGTTTGCACAATGTATCGCTGACTCTGGTGCAACATTCTTTGGAGCCTTCTGGTGTCCACATTGTATTAATCAGAAAGATGCATTTGGTAAAAAAGCTACAAAACTACTTCCTTACCAAGAATGCTCAACTGCAAACCGACAACAAAACAGTCTGTGTCAGAAAGAAGAAATTGAGTCATATCCAACATGGGAGTTTACAGATGGATCACGTATGAGTGGTGAACTATCATTTGTGGAACTTGCTGAGAATACAGGCTGTGCACTACCGGGAAATATCATAAACGATCCTATTAATGATGCTTTGGAAGCGGTTGAAGCTATCGAATCTTCATCTTCTTCAGCAGTAATCACCGAGTAGTATGTTCTGGACTCAATATTTCGACCTAGCACTAGGAATTGGTACAGTTCTACTCCAGATCACTATTCTCGTAATTCTTGCACTTCATGTGTGGGGTAAAAATACAGAAGTGTATCAGTGGTTTGTAGAACATAAGGGAGTACTTTCATTCATACTAGTCTTACTGGCGACACTCGGAAGTCTCATCTATTCGGAAATTATAGGATTAGAACCCTGTCGATATTGCTGGTATCAACGTATCTTCATCTACCCGCAAATATTAATCTTGGGAATAGCCTTATATAAAAAAGAAATCACTTTAGTAAAAAAATACATCTATAGTCTCTCAGGTCTTGGTATTCTATTTGCAGGATATCATTACCTTGCACAAAAACTGCAATCTGTAGTTACCACAAACTGTGATATTTATACTGTTGACTGTAGTAGTGCATATGTAAACATCTTTGATTATATTACTATTCCAATGATGTCTCTTACTATTTTAATAAGTGTTATACTCCTTCTTTGGTTAAAGAAAAAATAGCCTCTCATAATAAAAAACCGCTCTAAGCGGTTTTTTATTATAGTTTGTTTATATTAGATTAGCTGTGCAAGCGTGTCCTTTCCTACAAACCCGTCGACAACAAGACCTTGTGCTTCTTGAAATACTTCAACGGCTTCGTGAGTCAGTCTTCCAAAATCTCCATCAACTAACAATTGAGGATCTACTCCTAATGTATTTAGGATATTTTGTAATTCAGCTACAGCATCACCTTTGCTTCCGCGGCGCAACAGTCCACCACTTGCTATAATAGCTTGCAAGGTATTTGTTGTAACAACTGCTTCGCTTTCACTTTTTGATTGAACTTCTGAAGTGGCTTCAGTTTCAATATTTTGTACCACCTCTTCTACTACGACTTCTGTATCAAATTTTTCTCTTTCCTCATCATCATCTCCATAGTATTCATCAAATGCTTTCATAGCTATAGCTCGTGACTTAGCGCTTGAGCCACCTTTTGATGATGTGTTTGTTTCAGGTGCTGATTCAATAGTAAATACCCATTCATATGGCTCTGCAATATCAGACCCGTTGGCAGCACTGATAAGTTGATTAATAGTCATAGTGTATGTCGTATCGTATGCATAAGCACCGTTACCGTTTTGAATAGTTGCTACAGTATCTCCAATTGACCATTCAGTTATACTTGGTGTAGCACAATCTCCACCATTAAAATTACAAACATCTGTCGATAAAATTAGAGACTCGCCTGTATCAATGGCTTCTGAAAATGTTGCCGTAAATACCGGCTCATTACTAACACCTGTAGCACCATTCGAGGGGTCTACCGAAACCACGTAAGGCAATGTTAATGTGGTAAAGCTCCATGTTGTTGTATCAGTAATACCTGCGAAACTATTATCTGACGAATCGCCAAATGCTGTTGCATCGATTTGTACATAATATTCTGTAGCCTCTTCAAAATCATCAGTTGGGTCGATAGTAATGTCAGTGGTACCAGTACCAGTTACTTGCCCACTTGTTACAACGATATCTTCGATAAGCTCGTCTCCTGTTGTTTTATAAATTGAAATATTTCCGCTTTCTACATCAACTACTTCATCAAAAGTAACAATGAGATTGTTGCCAAGCTCTGAATCAGTAGCGTCATCTGCCGGTAGCAATGTATCTACGGCTGGATCTGTCGAGTCAAAACCTCCTGCACCATATTCATACGAACCAATGTCTGTTGTTCCACTACGTGTTCCTCCTCGTTGATCGTTAGCTGGAATTGAAATACTATTATTTGCAACACTACCTTCTCCTGCATCGATAGCAACACTACCAACAGATAGTGCGAGTGTTTGTGTATCATTTGCTGTCATATTATCAGCAAGAGTCTCAGACAAATTCAAACTTGCCTGAGCGCCTGTAATATCACCTGTACCGCTCCATGTTTTATTTGTACTAAATTCAACAAGATTATACCCGTTATCTACAAGACGATTTGCTGTAGATGATGCGGTACTAATAGCGTGAAAATCGTCACCAACACTATTACCTGTATTGTTTGCAAGAATAGAGTTCTTTATATAAAGCCTGTGACCATCCGCCAATGATTCATACACCATTCCACCGCCACCTGCGTCAGCATTGTTATTTGCAATAGTAGTGTTCGTGATTGTTATCGAAGTTTGATAGTAACTATTAATTCCTCCAGCATAAGAATTGGTTGTATTGTTCGAAATTGTTGAATTAGTAATTACCGTTGTACTGAAACGATAAATTCTAACTCCACCTGCTGGCTGAGCATAACTATACGGAAAAGCTGTTGGATTATTACTAATAGCTTCGTTATTACTAATAGTTGAATCTATGATAGTTACATCTACACTTTGTTCTCCAAAAATACCTCCTGCACCATAATACCTACCATCAAAGGTATTGTTATCGATTGTAGTATTGTTCAATTCCAAATCCATATTGGTTAATATAAAAATTCCACCTGCACCATCACTTGATGTTGAATTATATCGGTTATACGAAACGACAGTATTATTCAACGTCAGTAATGTTCCATTTTGTGTAATACCTCCACCATGATGAGTTGAAGTAACCGTACCATACCGAATGGTTACATCTTCGATAGTTGCTGTTACACCAGTATCGATCGTAAATACACCGCGATCAGCTGTATTTTCTGTATCATCAGCTTGGATAAATGTTGAGGTCGCACCTTGCCCTGTAATAGTCAGGTTTTGGAAATTATATATCCAGACTCTGCAACGTCACCTGTTTCATCGGCATCAGTCCAATCAAAAGTTCCTGTTAAATCAATAGTGTCGCTAGCACTGGCTTCAGTATATGCTTTGTGAAATGTTTTATAAGGAGTGCCTGATGTTCCGTCTCCGGTTGTATCATTACCAGTACTACTGTTAGTATAAACAGTAGCAGCATATGCTGAATTTGTTACAAATAGGAAGCTAGCAAAGACACTAATTATTACAAAAAGTATTATATATTTACGTTTTAAAAAAATATGATTCATAGAAAATAACGTGATAGATTATCAAATAAGTACCACCATTATATCAGGAGCAACCTTAATAACAAAACCGCCGAAAGGCGGTTTTGCTTAATTTCACAATTTATAAATTTATTTACTCTCTTCTTCCTTCTTAAGTGGAAATCCAACATGTTCAAACAACTTTGTAGCCTCCTCTTTGCTTCCTGCAGTTGTTGTAACGGTAATTGACATTCCGAAAACATTCTTCAACTCTTCGTCAGATGTTTCTGGGAAAATAGTATGTTCTTTGATACCAAGAGTCATGTTACCCATAGAATCAACTGATGATCGATTAAGACCTCGGAAATCTCTTGTTCGAGGTAATGCAATGTGTACTAGCTTATCAAGAAAACTGTGCATTCGTGGTCCTCGTAATGTTACGATTTGACCTACTGTGTCACCTTCGCGAATCTTAAACCCGGCAATAGATTGCTTTGCTCCACGTGCAGCTGATTTTTGTCCTGTAATTTTTGCAAGACTACCAGCAACAAGCTCATTCCACTTCTTATCAGTTTTTGCTCGCTTTCCTGTTCCAACATTAATAACAACCTTTTGAATGCGGGGTGCTTGTAGAGGGTTCTTGTACCCAAACGCATCTTTTAGTGTATCAAATACGTTATTTACTTGTTCTTTAACTAATGACATATATTTTAAAATTATTTAAGTTCTTGACCTGATCCTTTTGCAATACGCACCTTTTTAGTATCAATCATTTTATATCCTACGCGAGTTGCTTTCTTTGTTTTTGGATCAATAGCAGCAATATTCGAGATGTGTAATGGGAATGCCATTTCAATAATTTGCCCCTTTCCTGTCTGATCTTTACGAGCATGCTTCTTTCTCATATTAAGACCTTCCACCAAGACTGTATCATTGTTAAAAATTCTAAGTACCTTACCAGTCTTGCCGGTATCTTTTCCTGTGATTACTATTACGCTATCGTTTTGTTTAATCTTTGCCATATATCTTAGAGAACCTCTGGGGCTAAACTTGCAATCTTTTGGTATCCTAGGTCAGAAATTTCACGTGGAATCGGTCCGAAAATACGCCCTCCTTTTGGTTCCTTGTCTTTTTCTAGAATAACTACCGCATTATCATCAAATGAAATATATGAACCATCTTGGCGACGAAAAGGCTTCTTTTGTCGTACAACAACTGCACGCAATACATCACTTTTCTTTACAGCTTTTCGTGGTTCAGCTGACTTTACAGCAAGTACTACAATATCACCAATTCGAGCGTAACGACGCTTTGAACCTTTTAGCACTTTAAATACTTCGGCTCGCTTACCTCCTGTATTATCAGTAATTATTACTCTTGTTCCTACTTGAATCATATAACTATTTGTTAACTACCTTGAAGGTTTTATCCTTTGATAATGGAATAGTCTCGATAATAGTTACCTTTTCGCCAACCTTACATCGATTTTCTTCATCATGCGCCTTGTATTTGTCGCTCTTCTTGTAGAACTTTCCGTATTTTGGATGCTTCACAAAACGCTCAACAAGCACCACAACAGTCTTGTCCATCTTGTCTGAAACGACAACACCTTCTAGAACTTTTCCTTTTGTATTTGTTGTATCTGTACTCATAATAATATTATTTAACTTCTGCGTTTAATGCGACTTTCCGTACGTTAAGCTCAGTCAAAAGACGTGCAATCTCTTTACGTGTGTTACGAACTTTCATAACATCCTTTGCTCCAGCACCCGCTGTAGAAAAACGAATCTTACGTAACTCTTCACGATTACTTGTGATTTCTTTTACGATATCTGCTGTACTTTTTTTAGTTGTATCTGTTTTCTTTGCCATAATATTATACGAGATCGCGACTAACAACTTTTACTTTAATCGGCATTTTAGCTCCAGCTTTACGCAACGCTTCTCGTGCAACTTCCTCACTTACGTTACCAACTTCGAACAAAATACGTCCTGGTTCAACCTGGAAACAAAATCCTTTTGGATCACCTTTACCTTTACCCATACCAACTTCAGCAGCCTTTGCCGTAACAGGACGATCTGGGAAAATTCTAATCCAGTATTTTCCAAGCTTACCAACAGTTCGTGACATAACTTTTCGAGATGCTTCAATTTGATTTGAAGTAATTCGGGCTCCAGTAATAGCTCGCAGACCAAAAGTTCCGAATTGTAGATTCGTACCACGTGATGCTTGTAGTGGACGTGTAATAAAATTACGTCGTTGTGTTTGCCATTTTCGGTATTTTACTTTTTTAGGAAATAACATAAGACTATTTTTTAATATTGTTATTCTCGTTTTCCAAACTATCACCCTTGTAAACCCAGATCTTTACACCAACACCACCATATGGAAGACGAGCTGTAGTTTGAGCGTAATCTATATCACCACGAATAAATTGCAACGGAATACCACCTCTCTTTATTTCTTCACGTCGTGCCATTTCAGCTCCTCCTAGTCGTCCTGCAAGACTTATTTTTACACCTTTTACACCTTTTACAGCCATAACTTTTTCAGCTGTTTGTTTTAGTACACGCCTGAAAGGCATTCGCTTTTCAAGTGTTTCGACAATAATAGCACCTATGATCGCAGCATTTGCATCAGGATTTGGCACATCAATAACATCAATCTTAAAATCTTCTGGAATGACAACATCGTTTCGTTTCAAGTACTTCAAAAGATTTTTTCTAAGAGATATAGCTCCCTCACCTGAACGTCCGATAATCATACCTGGTCGTGATGATGCGATAATAATTCGCGTTGCTTTTCGTCCTCGTTCTATTTCAATACCATCAAGGTAGCTGTTTCGTAATTTCTTTTCAAGATATTCACGAATCATGATATCTGATCGCAAAAGGTCTTTGAAATTTTTATCACCTGCAAACCATCGAGATTTCCAATCTCGTAGTGTTACAATTCTATGGATATATGGGTGTACATTATGTGACATAGGCTATGCGTTATCTTTGTTAGCTGTTTTCTTTGCAGTAGTTTTTTTAGCGACTGGTTTTTTAGCAGCAACCTTCTTTACTGCTGGTACTTTTTCTTCTTTCTTAACTGCTTTCTTTACTGGTTTATCTTCTTTTACTCCAAGAACAACGTTTACGTGACTTGTTCGCTTGTTAATTCCGTGTGCTCGTCCACGTGACACTGGTCGGTGACGTTTCAGTGTAGGACCATCATCAACAGTAATTTCTTTAATAAATAGACTGTCAGTTACTTTGAAGTTGTTTACTGCATTAGCTTTTGCTGATGCAATTAATTTTGAAATAGCGCTTGATGCACGTTTTGGCATAAACTGTAGATCGAGTAGTGCGTTTTCGACCTTCTTACCACGAACAAAGTCAGCTACAAGGCGTACTTTACGTGGTGATTGTCGATAGTTTTTAAGAAAAGCTTTCATGATAGATAATTATATATATTAAGCTGCTGACTTAGCTGCTTTAGCTGCTGTAATTTCAGCTTCTCGCTTCTTCTGTTCAAGTTCTTTCATCAATTTACCTCCGTGACGGTGGAATGTTCGTGTTGGTGAAAATTCTCCTAATCGGTGACCGATCATATCTTCTGTAACCAAAACTTCAATGTGCTTGCGTCCGTTGTGAACACCGAACTTAAATCCAACCATCTCTGGTGAAATCTGAGATGCTCGAGCCCAAGTATTAATAACACCAGTAGCATCTGGGTTTTTCCCTGTAATTTTCTTTACTAGTTTGTGGTCCAGATATGGACCTTTTTTAAGACTTCGTGTCATAACAATATAATATAAAATAAAATATAACAGGTGCGCCCATTCGGGTTCTGCCATACATTGCTTGGTATCTTAACAAATTACATAATAATGTCAACTGTTTATATCTACCTATTTTAGATATCAAAAAACTCCGGGAATACCAGAGCTTTTTGACATGGTTGTTTGTACCTATAAGCCGGATTTTGTAACCCAAAGGGCGACGATAATTTATCTGGGATGCCTATTACTAAACACCTCTTGCGACTCAGACTACTTGAAACTCAAGTAGAATACGGTCTTGCACGAAAGTAAGGATTTAGCCGTTTCACCCGTATGTTGCCATACGATTATTCCCGAAGGGAATCTGTCACCTTTCGGATTCAGCGTCACTGCTCGCACCTCGCGCATTACTGCGGACGGGAATTACCCGCTACCCTGCTCCATATAAATATGGCCGTGTCCGGACTTTCCTCTCTAATACTATCTGTGTATTAAAGTAATCGTCCAGTACAAACAGATATAATAGTACAATTTTTGAAAAATAAGTCAAATATTTCATACAAAACAAAGGCCTCACTATGGAGGACCTTTAGTTTATATTCATTCTTTAATTGTACATACTACCCGAAGTTGGTACGCCAACCATGGTTTCATTATTGGCACCCCAGTACTGATTAATCTGCTCACGCCTTTCTTTAAAAGAATCTATGTTCTCAGTAATCTCGAGAAACAGAAGCATCTCCTTTTGATGTTCGTACTTGTCCTTTAAATTCATGGCTTTTGTAAATATAGTATTTAACAAATAATCAGTCTCTGATTCTGTCAAAATAATACGCACATACTTTAAGACCTCTAAATACTGCGACAAGGTCCGAGAGTTACTTAAAAGAAATATCGCAAGTATACGCTCTCGTCTGGCATCTTTGTCTATCAGAATAATCTCAGCAAGTGCAGCGTCAAAGCTACGCAGTTGCCTTGTCTGCAATTTGTAAAAAATTTTACGCAGTTTTTGCCTTACTTTTCCCTTCTCGTATTTTTTCCCTTGAAATTTGATAGCAAAACGTTTCCACCAGTAGGGGTCCATTTTATCTAAAAAATCGAAGTTAATCCTTTGCCTCAAGTCATAAGACAAAACAGACATAAGAAATAGGACAATCTCATTGTAGTTACTATGTTTTATAGCTCTCATGATTATAATTTTTAAGTTCACAATACAAAGTACACTACGAAAGACATATTTGTCAATATTATATTTTTTACAAATAAATAACTCGCTTACAATTACACGTAAGCGAGTTACTAATTACTTCTTACACCTTTGAACAAAATAGCAAATACAACCTTAAAAAAATATTTCATATCAGTACGATATGAGCTATTTTCACATGCCTGTAAATATCCTTCTATATGGTCAAGATGATCATCAAATTTCGGAGTTCTTGGAAAAGCGTAGTGTACGCCAATAAGTCCAGGCTTTTGTTGTAAGGCACGCTTCATTATGCCTTTTGGGTACCTCTTCCAACTGTTTGGTCCAATTGGTCGCAATCCAACAAGCTTTATGTCACCTTTTAATAAATTTAGAATCTGCGGTAATTCATCCAACCAGTATCTTCTTAAAAATCTTCCTAAAGGAGTGACGCGAGAGTCGTTAATAACCTTACCGTTCGAATCAAAATCATTTAGAGAGGTACTCTCTAAGAGACGGTCAACTCCCATTACCATAGTCCTTATCTTATAAATGTAAAGATCTGAACCATTTTTAGTTACACACTTCTTTACATAGAAATGCGCTTTTAAAATAGATCTGAACAATTGTGAAATCATCATTTGTCATT
>Ga0222670_1000079_pt1 | contig 43373 bp, 42 predicted proteins | sample AntAcemetagen732_FD_181148 | JGI IMG/M metagenome (GOLD analysis project Ga0222670, IMG submission 181148) | Saline water microbial communities from Ace Lake, Antarctica - #732 | ecosystem: Environmental > Aquatic > Non-marine Saline and Alkaline > Saline | place: Antarctica: Ace Lake... | reverse complement strand
ATTTGTATAACAACGCTGCCGGACTTTTACCAGGAGCTAACATCCCTTCAGGACCAGGTTTCGTGGACAAGTCTAATGCATCTTCAGTTGCTGCTTTAGCAGGAGTTGATAGATAATTTTATCTTCAAAATGGGCCGCTTGAAAAAGCGGCCCATTTTTTTTAATTAAAAAATATTTATAAATTATTTTAAATGAATACAAAATCTGTAAATCAGCCTAGAAAAGAATCTGATCGTCACGATGCCAAAAGATGGTATAGCGCAATTTTAGCCAGACCTGAAGTGGGCCCGGTTGGGGTCATGCTTTTACTTTTTGGTATGCTGGGATACTTTTCCATTCCATCTGGGGAATTCTCATTAAATCCATTTTCTGGAGAAGGTTTTAATGCACTCGCTATTAGAAATAATTTAAGAGTCATCTCTCAGTTAGGGATAGTGGCAATGGGTGCGGGCTTACTAATTATTTCTGGTGAATTTGATCTATCTATTGGTTCAATGATTGGCTTCGCAGGGGGAGTGATGGCAATGATACTTCGATGGGGTTTTGCCGTTGTCATTCCTTATGTTTCTTTTGAAGGAGGCATCCATATTGAAACTTTTACGCTATTTAAAATTACTGACGTATCACCCCTTCTGGCGGTATCGATTACATTATGTTTCACCTTGTTCTTTGGTTGGCTTCAAGGATTTATTATTGTTAGAAGTGGTCTAGCTTCTTTTATCGTTACGCTTGGAGGGTTATTCTTTCTTCGTGGACTGACAGAAATTATATATAGAGCCTTTAATAAAAGACCAGATCAAACTGCTGGCTCTACAACAGTTACTGAAATTCCCGATATAAAAAATATTGTTAATGTCCCAGGTCATGGTGAATTAGAAAGAGAAGTTGCGAAAAGTCTTCCTCAAGCAGACTTATTGGAATTATTAAAAACAATTCCTGAGACAACAGTCTTAAAGATCACCGAAAAACTAACCTATATTAATGAAAGTGTAGCGGCTTCAAAAAATCTTTTATTAAAAAACAAAGGGGTTAAAGGTCTCGAAAAGTCATTAGAAAATGCACTGTCTTCAGGTAATGAAGGAATGGTTGCAATCCTTCAAGATAAAATAGCAAATTTTCAAGTTGAAATTACTTCACCTAGAATCGTTAGTGATGTTGATATTGCAAAAGAATATATAGACACACTTCATTCAGCCCGACCTGTGGCTAATTTTTTTGGTGGGGATATTATTGAGCCTGTATTTGACTGGCTTTATTTTACTGTTAATTGGAATGTTAATAATTATGGCAATCAATTCGCAGACGGCCTTTATTCATGTTTAATGATTTGGTTTTTATTAGCTTTAATTTGTTATGTTGTTCTTAGTAAGACTCAGGCGGGTAACTGGATTTATTCGACAGGTGGAAATTTAAATGCCGCAAAAGCTAATGGAGTTCCAACAAATAAAGTTAAAGTATCTTTATTTATGTTTTCTGCTTTTTGTGCAACGATGTTTGCTGCTTGCCAAGTTTTTGAAACAAACACAGCTGATACTTCTAAAGGAAATCTAAAAGAATTAGAAGCGATTGCAGCAGCGGTTATAGGCGGAGTTGTTCTAACAGGTGGTTTTGGGACGGTAGTAGGAATAATAGTGGGAGCCGCAATATTTGGAATATCAAAAGAAGCATTCTTTTATATTCCATACTTTGACGGGTCTTTCTATAGAGTGTTTCTTGGAATAGTTCTTTTGGCTTCAGCATTAGCTAATGAAAATATTCGTAAAAGAGTCATAGGAAGTGTTTAATCATAATCAATGACTGATAAAAACCCCCTTATAGAAATTAATCAATTAGTTAAAAAATTTGGAAGTTTTACAGCGTTAAGTGGTGTTTCATTAAATGTCTACCCGGGAGAAGTTCATGCACTACTAGGTGATAATGGAGCAGGTAAATCTACTCTCATTAAAGTTTTATCAGGTGTGCATACTGCGACAGATGGGATTATAAAAGTTGATGGCAAAGAAGTTCATTTTAAATCTCCAAGAGAAGCATCCGATGCTGGTATCGGAACAGTATATCAAGATTTAGCATTAAACGCCCTTACTTCAGTTACAAGAAATTTTTTTCTTGGTCGTGAAATAAAAAAAGGACCTGGAGCTTTTGGTATTATGCAGATGAAAGAAATGAATGAGATTACTATGAGAGAAATGAAAAAAATTGGTATTAATATTGCTAATCCTGAACAACCAGTAGGAACAATGTCAGGTGGGCAACGTCAAACTTTAGCAATTGCCAGAGCTATTTACTTTGGTGCTAAAATTCTAATTCTTGATGAGCCGACTTCAGCACTAGGACAAAAGCAACAAATGGAAGTTTTAAAAACAGTTAAAAGAGTTAAAAATTTAGGAAATATAGCAATTATTCTCATTACACATAATGAAATTCATGCCCGTCTCGTTGCTGATCGTTTTACTTTTCTTAGTCTAGGTGAGGTAATTGGATCCGGACTTTCATCAGAACTTGGTGGAGACGACGTTAAGCGACTAATGGCAGGTGGAGCTGATATTGGTGACCTTGCTAAAGAACTTGAAAATGTTACTTAATAATCCTCAAGCTAAATAATATCCATAAATGTCTATTTACTTAAGAACAGAAAAAATTGTTCCTGAATGGACTGACTATAATAGTCATATGAATCTTGCATTTTATATCCATTTATTTGACCAGGGTTGGGATGTTTTGCTTGATAAATTTGATATGGGTGGGGAGTCAGCTAAAATTCAAAAAAGATCAACCTTTGCAGTAGAGTCACATACTAAATATATACAAGAAGTTCGTGAGGGAGATGAGGTCGATATCAATCTTTTATTTTTAGATCGTGATAGTAAAAGGCTTATTTACCAATTAGAAATATTTCATAAAGCTAAAAATTATAGAGCAGCCACTACTGAAGTTTGCTCTCTCTATGTTAATTTAGATACAAGAAAAGTCACAGAAATTGAGGAGAGAAAATTATTTTTAATTGATGATTATATAAGTAAAAATAAAGAAAAATATGAACCTGAAAAATTTTTTTTACTTGATAAGCTTAAAAAATAATTAATCCAATTTTTGTAGATTAATTATATTACTTTTATTGAGCTTAGTATTTTTTTCTAAATAGAAGATTATATTTTCTGCTAACTCGATAGACATTCTCTTTCTACATTCTAAGGTCAAAGCGGCATTATGAGGAGACATTACAATATTATCTAATTGAAAAAGAGGGTTATTCTCATCAGGTGGTTCTTTTTCAAACACGTCAGTCCCTGCAGCATGAATTTTTTTATTTTTTAAAGCCCAATAAAGATCATTTTCATTAACTATTCCCCCTCGAGCAGTATTAACCAATATGGACTCATCTTTCATTTTTAAAAAACAATTCTTATTAATTAAATTTTTTGTTTTATCATTAAGGGGCATATGAATTGTTATAAAATCTGCAATTTTTATACCTTCCTCAAAATCAATTTTGGTGCAATTTTTTTCACTTATTGTTTTATCGTCTAAAAAAGGATCATAAACAAATACCTCTGTATCAAATCCTAAACAACGTTGAGCTACTGCTTGACCAATTCTTCCAAAACCTAGAATTAAAACTTTTTTTTTATAGAGCTCAAAAAAATTAGGCAGTGTGCTTTGTTTTTTAAACTGTCCTGTTCTCACTAAACTATCAGAATTATTTATATTTTTTGCTAGATATAAAAACATCGTCATCACATGCTCCGCAACACTGACTGCATTGGAAGTCCCGGTTATTGCTAGTGCTTGTTTATGATTATTTAAATAATTAAGATCTACATTATTATAACCAACACCATGTCTTGAAATAATTTTTATTTTAGGGCATTCTTTAAGAATATTCTCATCAATTATTGTTGTTCGTAGAGCGACAGCATCTGCATCGAAAAGCTCTCTCTTTAAATTATCTTGAGAAAAATCTTTAATTTCAAATACTTCATAATAAGCATTTTTTAAAACTTCCCATCCGGCTTGATGGATCTGACCAACTACTGCAACTTTTTTCATAGTTTTTTTATAAAGGAAAAATATAAGGAAACAATTTATAAACACTCAATTTAAAAAATATCTATATTGGATGTTTTAAAACATGAAATACTTAGTTATATTTATTTTACTAAAATTAGGAATTTATATAAAAAGGGAAAATTATGAAAACTATTCGCCTAACCTGTGCCCAAGCATTATTTCGCTATCTAATAGCTCAAAAAACTTTAATTAATGGAAAAAAAGAACCACTTTTTCCTGGTGCTTTTGGAATTTACGGTCATGGTAATGTGGCTTGTATTGGTCAGGCAATGGAAGAATTTCAAGATGAACTTCCGGGTTATAGAGGTCATCATGAGCAAAATATGGCTTTAACTGGTATTGCTTACGCAAGAGCCATGAGACGAAAGCAAATTTTTATTGCCACATCTTCTGTTGGTCCAGGAGCAACAAATATGGTGACAGCGGCTGGAGTTGCCTTAAGCAATAGATTGCCAATTTTATTATTACCAGGCGATACATTTGCAAGTCGTCTACCTGATCCAGTTTTGCAACAAGTTGAACATTTCACAGACCCTACAGTTTCAGCCAATGATGCTTTTAGATCTGTATCGAAATTTTTTGATAAAATTATGAGACCTGAGCAAATTTTAGCTTCACTACCTCAGGCCATTCAAGTGATGCTTGATCCAGCAGATTGCGGTCCTGCTACCATTGCTATATCACAAGATGTTCAAGCTGAAGCTTATGATTATCCTGAAATATTTTTTGAAGAAAGAATTCATGAAATTAGGAGACCTCATCCTGATACAAATCAAATTCAAGTTGCTGCTGAAAAAATTAAATCCTCTAAACAACCAATTATTATTTCAGGTGGAGGTGTTCTCTATTCTGAAGCTGAGAAAGAATTATCAGATTTTGCAAAGAAGCATAACATACCTGTAACTTCAACTGTTATGGGGCTTGGTTGTATGGATAATGATGACCCATATTATATCGGTAATATTGGAGGTTTAGGAGATAGGTCTTGTAATAATTTATCTAAAGATACAGATCTAGCTTTAGCTGTAGGAACTAAGCTTGCAGATTTCACGACAGGTTCTTGGTCAAATTTTGAAAATGAAGATTTTAAATTAGTTTCAATTAATACCGCTAGATACGATGTGACGAAACATCGATCAACTCCAGTTGTGAGTGATGCTAAAATTGGTTTTCAAGAACTTTCTAAAGCACTAGGTGATTGGAAGGCTCCAAATGTCTGGTTTGAGAGGGCTGTTAAAGAAAGAGCAGAGTGGAGAGATTACGTTCAGAAACAAAGTGGACCTACCAATCAAGAGTTACCATCTTATGCTCATGCTGTAGGAGCAGTTTATCGTAATGCAGATCCTTCTGATATCGTTGTCACGGCTGCGGGCGGTTTAGTTGGTGAGGTTGTCCAAATATGGAGACCTAAGCAAAAAAATACATTTGAAACAGAATGGGGATTTAGTTGTATGGGTTATGAAATTTCAGGTGCTCTTGGAATTAAAATGGCTAAACCCAATCAAGATGTTGTTGTTTTTGTTGGTGACGGCTCTTATCTTTTGGCTAATAGTGATATTTACAGCTCAGTCATCTATGATAAAAAATTAATTATTATTGTCTGTGATAATGGAGGACATATGGTTATCAATCGTTTGCAAATAGCAAAAGGAGGTAAGGAGTATATATGTAATCTTCGCGCTGCAAGAGCAACGAACTTACAATTTGTTGATTTTGAAGCTCATGCAAAGAGTATGGGCGCTAATGGCGAAACAGTAACCTCAACTTCTGAATTAGAAGCGGCATATTTGAGAGCGAAAAAATCAGATAAGACCTATGTGATTTCAATTAAAACTCATGGATATGAATGGCTCGAAGGGTCAGCTTTTTGGGAAAGCCCAACATCAGAAATTCATACTAGTGAAGCTAATAAAGTAGCTTATAAAGATTTTACTGAAGGAAAAAAGAAGCAGCGTAAAGGCGTTTAAAATTTTTGCGCTTTAAAAATAAAATAGCTTTAGTTACTGGTGCCGAAACAGGGATTGGGAAATCAGTTGTAAAAAAACTTTTAAGTGAAGGTTGTAAGGTTATTGGAACAAATTTTTCTCAATCTCATTTAAAAAATAGTCAAAACTTAGAATACTATACAATTGACGTCACTCAAGAGGAGCAGTGGAAAAACTTAAAAAAATATTTAGAAAAAAAATATAAAAGAATAGATATCTTAATTAATAATGCAGGCATTAGAGTAAGTGGCGATGTTGAAAAAACATCTCTAGAGCTTTGGAATCATGTTCTGTCTACGAACATAACAAGTATATTCCTTGGATGTAAATATACTTTACCTTTGTTGAAAAAATCTAAAATAGGATCAATAGTTAATCTTGCTTCTATTACGAGTATTCGAGGAGCAAAAAATATGCTGGCTTATGCAACATCAAAAAGTGCGATTGTTTCTTTTACTGCTTCCTTAGCTCTCGATTTAGTAAAATATAAAATCAGAGTGAATGCGGTTGCCCCTGGTGCCATTGATACCCAAATGGTCACTTCATTAAAAAAAGAAATAAATTCTATTTCGAAATATAATATTCGTATGAAAGAAGCCCATCCTATTGGAAGAATAGGGTATCCTCAAGAAGTGGCTAATATTGTGTGTTTTCTGGCTAGTGAAGAGGCCTCATTTATGACTGGGAGCACTATACCGGTTGATGGTGGAAGAAGTATCAGGTAATTAAAAATCTGATATAGTTATTATAGCAATGCTTAAAAAGAAAAAATTCTATATCAATGGAAAATGGACGGATCCATTTATTTCAAATCATTGTAATGTTATTGATCCATCTACTGAAGAAGCATTTGCTGTAATTTCTTTAGGAGGAATGGAAGATACTAATTTAGCAGTTTTATCTGCAAAAAATGCTTTCTCTTCTTGGTCTAGTACTTCTAAAGAAGAAAAAATATTTTACTTAGAAAAACTTCATGCTGTTTATCAAAAGAGAATTCATGAAATGGCCGAAGCTATTTCTTTTGAAATGGGATGTCCTATTGATATGTCATTAGCCGTTCAAGCTCAAACAGGTTTAGACCATATTGAAGATTTTATAAATCAACTTAAACAATTTTCTTTCGAAGAGCCTTTTAATGCAAGTTCTAACAATCATATAATTTATGAGCCTATTGGTGTATGTGGTTTAATTACACCTTGGAATTGGCCTATGAATCAACTTGCTTTAAAAGTTATACCTGCATTAGCTGCTGGATGTACAATGGTTTTGAAACCTTCAGAAATTTCACCTATTTCAGCAATGCTTTTTGCAGAAATGATTGATGAAATTAATCTACCAGCTGGAGTTTTTAATTTAGTTAATGGTGATGGTCAAGGTGTTGGTACTTACCTATCAGGACATCAAGATATTGATATGATTTCATTTACTGGTTCAACTAGAGCTGGAAAACTTATTTCTATAAACGCTGCAGATACTATTAAGAGAGTATGTTTAGAATTAGGAGGGAAGGGTGGAAATATAGTTTTTGCTGATTCTTATCCTAATGCCGTCAGAGATGGAGTGAGAAATGTAATGAGTAATTCTGGTCAATCTTGTGATGCTCCAACTAGAATGTTGATTGAAAGAACAATTTATGAAAAAGCAGTTAAAGAGGCAATTGAAGAAGCTAATTCAATCAAAGTGGGCTTAGCTTCTAATAAGGGAAATCATATTGGTCCAGTCGTTTCAAAAACTCAGTATAATAAAATTATTGATTTAATTCAAAGTGGAATTAAAGAGGGAGCGACACTTGCAGCTGGTGGAATCGAGAAACCTGATGATCTAAAAAAAGGGTATTTTATTAAACCAACCATCTTTACTGATGTGACTAACGAAATGAATATTTCAAAATCTGAAATATTTGGACCTGTATTATCTATCATTCCTTTTGATACCGAAGAAGAAGCTATTGAGATTGTTAATAGTACAGAATATGGACTAGGCAATTATATTCAAACTGAAGATAGGGAAAAAGCACACCGTGTAGCTAAACAACTAAGATCCGGAATTGTATACATTAATGGAGAGTATGCTGATGTGGGAACACCTTTTGGAGGATATAGACAATCTGGTAATGGTAGGGAAGGTGGTAAGTGGGGGCTAAGCGAATTTCTTGAAGTTAAAAATATTACTGGCTGGAAATCTTAAATATATTTCTTTAATTTTAATTAAAGACAAACTTATTATAGAAAATTTTTAAATGAATACTTTAGACACAAAAGTAGATTTAGTTTTAGATTGTAAAAATGAAATTGGTGAGAGTTGTTTCTGGGATCCAAGAGATAATCAATTATGGTGGACTGATATTGAAGGAAAAAAAATATGGTGTATTGATGAAAATAAAAATAGTAAAAAATTTAATTTACCTGATAGGGCCTGTTTTATACTTCCAAGAAAAGAGCCAGGATTTATCATTGGATTTCCCAATCATATATCCATCGCTAATCAAAATTTAACTTCTTATACAAAGCTTCATGATATTGAAATAGATATTCCCCAAACAAGAATTAATGATGCAAAAGTTGATCCTTTTGGAGGAATTGTGTTTGGCACTTTTGATGAAAATTCTGATAGAAGTAAAAGAAAATCTTTGGGAAGCGTTTATCGTCTTGCTCCAAATGGACTATTAACTGAGTTATTTAGTAAAGTCACAGTTTCTAACGGAATTACTTTTTCACCTAGCGGAGAAATTATGTATTTTGCAGATAGTCCCACTGACACAATTAGGCAGTTTCATATTCAGCAAAATTTTGATTATTTTAAGGAGTTAAATTTATTTGTTAATAAAGGTTCTGCTCCAGGATTTCCGGATGGAGGAACTGTTGATAGTGAAGGTAATTATTGGAGTGCAAGAGTTAGAGGTGGTTGTGTAGTTTGCTATAATAGTAAAGGGAAATTAATTTCTAAAATCAATACTCCTACTCAAGCACCTACTTGCGTTACTCTTGGGGGGAGTAATTTAAAAAAACTCTTTATCACTTCATTAGGGGCACCTCTTCATTTAGAGAAAAATACAAACGACTTTCATGCAGGAAATTTATTTAGTTTAGAAGTTCAAATATCAGGAATTAAACAAACTTTAAGTAAGTTATAATTTAAAACAGGAAATACTTTTTAGTATGAACTTGAATCTTTATTAGATTTAATTTCAGTATTATAGTCATTCATTAAATTTATAAATTTTTTAACACTAGAAGAAGATGCTGATATTAAGAGCCTAACATCATTACTAATTGTCACCATATCAAATCCCCACTGAACACCTTTAGCTGCATATTCAGGAGTTCCACAATGAAGAGCTGCAATTTTATTATTTTTTTTTGCAGCCGCTAAAATATTTTTTGTAGCTTCAATCATTTCAGGTTCTTCTCTATCAAAACCAGGGGCAAGTTTTCCTTTACCAAGTCCTAAAGTTAAATCTGCTGGCCCGATATAGAGACCGTCTAAACCGGGAGTAGAAGCAATTTCCTCAACATTATCGTATGCTTCTTGCGTTTCAATCATTGCTAAACAAACAATATTTTGATTTGCCTCTTTCCAATAATTAGCGCCTAAAGAAATATTTGCCCTTGTTGGACCAAAACTTCTCACCCCATGAGGGGGATATTTACAGTAAGATACAAGTTCTTCAGCTTGTGATTTTGTATTGACCATAGGACAAATCACTCCCATAGAACCAGCATCTAATACTTTCATGATAATAGCAGGGTCTAACCAAGGAACTCTTGAAATAGGAACAACTCCACTAGCTCTCATTGCTTGAAGCATGGATACGCAATCAGAAAAATCTATTACACCATGCTGAACATCAACCGTTATACTGTCATAACCTTGTTCTGCCATAATTTCTGCAGTAAAAGCATTAGGGATAGAGAGCCATCCATTTAAAGTAGCTTTATTATTAGACCAATTTTTTTTTAATTTATTTTCAATCATAATTTACATTTATCATTTGATGAGTTTTCAGTGACTCATAGGCTGCTTCAGCAAGAAGTAGAGCTTTTCTTCCGTCTTCAAATCCTACTTCAGGAGCAGTGTTATTTTTAATACAAGAGGCGAAAGAACTAAGGCCATTCATGAATGCATCATAATATCTCTCTAAAAAAAAATGCTCTACTACAGAGGTGGTTTCACCATTAGATGAAAATTTTCTGACATTATTAATCTTTTTATTATCACTTAAAACCATGCCTTTATTACCTACTAGTTCAATTCTTTGATCATATCCATAAGCAGAAGATCTGGAATTATTAATATGACATTGTTTTCCGGAAGCTGTTTCCATAATAATCATTACTGTATCAGCATCATTTAATTCTGTTTTTAACTTCGGTTCTATTAAAGCATTTGTGATAGCAAAAACTTTAATTGGATCTTCGTCTAACATAAACCTTGAAATATCAAAATCATGAATCGTCATATCTCTTAAGAGGCCCCCGGCTGCTTGATAATATTCCCAGCTTGGAAGCCCTGGATCACGAGATGTAATAAGAACTTGATGGAGATCTCCAATCTCTCCAGATTTAAGAACTTCTTTTGCCTCTACATGACCCGGATCAAATCTTCTATTAAACCCTAAATGAATAGGAACCTTATTAGCCTTGAGTCTTTTGGCACATTCATTTACTTTTAAAATATCTAAATCAATTGGTTTTTCACAGTAAACAGGTTTATTTGTTGCAACTGATTTTTCTATAAATTCAATATGAGTATTCGTAGGAGAAGCAATAAGGACAGCGTCAATATCTTTATCTTCAAAAATTTCTTTATCATCACTGACTAAAGGAACATTTAATTCATTAGCAATCTTTTCACCAAACTCTTTATTTACATCATAAACTGCCGCTAAACTAAAGTCTGGGTGGTTACTCACATTTCTTGCATGCATTTGACCTATTCTTCCACAACCTAATACTGCTAATTTAATCATTTGTATCCCCTTATCTAAATTAGAAATAACATAACAGAGTTTTTAATCATTAAAATATTTATTCTTTTTTGATAATAATTTTGTATGGTATTTATCAGTAGGAAAATATTACGATGAGCAAAAATTTAAAAAAAACGAGAATCCATTATGGAATTAAAAACATACAAAGAAAGAGCATATAATCATGAAGGCTAAACTAGGCATAGCTCCAATAGCTTGGAGTAATGACGATCTTCCTGAATTAGGAGGAGAAACAACTTTAGAAACTTGTTTAAATGAATCTAAGATTTCTGGATTTTCTGGTGTTGAAACAGGTGGTAAATTTCCAACTACCCCTGAAGAATTAGGACCTATCTTAAAAAAACATAAACTTAATCTTGCTTCAGGTTGGTTTTCCGGAACAGTTTTAGATAGTGATTTAGAAAAAGAAAAAGACAGAGTTTTAGGCCAATTAGTTTTATTTAAAGAACTAGGTGCTGCCTGTATGGCCTATGGGGAAACAGCCGGAACAATACAAAATGTTCGTCATGCGCCTTTAAATACTAAAAGAAAACTTAGTGATGATGATTTTAAAATTTATGGAAAAAAATTAACTTTATTTGCAGAGTTTTGTAGTGATTTTGGAATGCCTATTTCTTTTCACCATCATATGGGAACGGCTGTTGAAACTGAGCGTGAGTTGGACTTACTGATGAACCATACTGGAGAAGCTGTACATTTGTTATTTGATACAGGACACATGACTTTTGCTGGTGGCAATTCGATTAATGTTATTAATAGGTATGCGAAACGTATTACTCATGTTCATACAAAAGATATAAGAAGTTCCATTGTAAATGATCTGAATAAAGACAAAGAAAGTTTTCTAGATGCAGTTCTCAAAGGGGCATTTACAGTTCCAGGTGACGGCAATATTAATTTTAAGGAAGTGGTTGAAACTTTAGCTAAAAATAACTACGAAGGTTGGTTTATTGTGGAGGCTGAACAAGACCCCGCTAAAGCTAACCCACTTGAGATGGCTAAAATTGGAAACAAAGAACTAAGAGACTGCTTAAGTTTTAATGGATATGAGATAGAGGGGTATCAAGATGAATAAAGTTACGGGTAAATTTGCATTTATAACTGGAGGTACCCAAGGTTTAGGTGCCGCAATTGCTAGAGAGTTTGCAAAAAATGAATGTGCTGGAATAGTAACAATTGGAAGAAAAGAAAAAGAAGGTCAGGAAATAGCTAATACAATAACTAAAGAAACTGGATGCCCAGTTCATTTCTTTAAAACTGATTTATCAATTGTGAATGATTGCAGAAAAGCAATTGCTTTTATGAAAGAAAAATTTGGTAGAATAGATATTTTGGTTAATGCAGCCGGCATGACTGATAGAGGAACTATTGTTGATACCTCTGAAGAGCTTTATGATAAAATGCTGGCCACAAATTTAAAAGGACCTTTTTTTCTAATGCAAGATGCTATCAAGATTATGATTGAACAAGAAATTAAAGGCTCTATAATTAATATAGGTTCTGTATCAGCGTTAACAGGTCAGCCATTTATATCTGCTTACTGCACTTCCAAAGGAGGACTTGCTACGCTTACAAGAAATACAGCTTTTGCTTTACTTAAAAATAATATCAGAGTTAACCAGTTAAACATTGGTTGGATGGGCTCAGATGGTGAAAAGAAAATTCAAAAAGAATACCATGGGGCATCGGATGATTGGTTAGAGAAAGCAGGTCAAGAACAGCCATTTGGAAGACTTTTAGAGCCTGGTGAAGTTGCAAAAGCAGTTACTTTTCTAGCTTCAAATGATTCAGGTATGATGACTGGATCAGTTATGAATTTTGATCAGTCAGTATGGGGAGGGTATCCATTTTCTCCACCTACTCCAGCAGGAAAAATGGAATTATAAAGCTATTATGTTTTTAAATAAATAATTAATCATATATTAGCAAAATTAAACAAAAATTTATTTCTAATCCCGATTTAACTTTCGCTTTTTTTTAGCGATTACGGTTTACTCATACTTTGGATTTTCCGTTGAAGTCTTTGCTTCACATAACCTTACTTTTGCCATTCTTGAAAGATTTGCGGTTTTAGGTTTAATTGGTCTCGCACTTACTATTTGTATTATTGCCGGAGAAATTGATTTATCCATTGGTTCTAATGCTGCTTTATGTGCAGTGATAGTTGTGAAATTAACAGATCCAATTGGAGCTCCTTTGGCAATTGTAATTGGTTTATTTATTTCAACAGGTATCGGATTTATTCAAGGCTTTTTTATAGCCTATTTAAGAGTCAGAGCTATTGTTTTAACAGTTGGCACATTAATGTTGTTAAGAGGAATTTCTTTAGTTGTTGCTGAAGAAAAAACAGTCATGCTGACAGATTTTAGAGTTCCTGATTTTATAACTACAAAATTTTTTATGTATTTTTCTCCTGCTAGTATTATGGTTATTTTTGTCTTTATACTGGTTGGAATTTTTATGCGTTTTACAAAGTATGGAAGAGAAATATATGCAATAGGTGGAGCTAGAAAAGAATCGCTAGCTGCTGGCGTTCCAATAAAAAGACCAATGATTATTGCCTTCGCTCTATCAGGTTTTTGTGCTGGTTTTGCAGGAGCAGTGATAGGTTTAAAATCTGGTACCGCTCAAGGTCTAGGACTTCAATATTTACTTTTGGCTGGCACTGTTGCGGCATTCGTTGGTGGTGTTAGTATTCTGGGCGGAAAAGGAGGAATTATTGGAGCTGCAGTTGGTGCTTTAACTGTTAATTTTTTAAATACAGGGCTTTTATTTTACGCCCTTCAAGTTCACTTTGTGCAACTATTTACTTCAGTTCTACTTGTGGTCGTAATTGTCTTTCAAACAATGTCTAGAATTTTTGATCAATACCAAACCCGGAAAGCTTTCTTAGAATCGGTAGATCAAAGACGAAAAAATCTCATAGCTAAAAGAGATAATTCTTTACAAAAAAGCTAAAGTTAATTATCTCTTAAAATTAGATCTGCTCCCTTTTCGCCAATCATGATGGCTGCTGCTTGAGTATTTCCAGAAACAATTCTCGGCATAATAGAAGCATCAATAACTCTTAATTTCTGGACGCCCCTCACTTTTAAATCAGTATCAAGAACACTATCGCTAGATGAACCCATCTTGCAAGTACCTACACAATGTAACATAGACCCACCAACATTCTTGCAATAATCTTCTAATTCTTTATCTGTATTGCAATTTAACCCTGGTGTAATTTCTTCTTTAACATAGTTTTTTAAAGGGTTGGTTTGAGCTATTTTTCTTCCAAATTTTAATCCTTCAATTATAGCTTTACGATCATTTTCACTTTCAAAAAAGTTAAATTGGATTGCAGGGTGATCATTAGGGTTAGAAGATTTAAGTTTTACAAAGCCTCTAGATTCTGGGCGACTATGTTCTGCTAAAATAGTAAAAGCTGAAAAGGGCCTAGGAACACCAAGATCTTCTCCCGTACACCACGCCATATAGGTAACCATCATGTCAGGAGTTTTTAATGCTGAATTTGTTTTAATAAATGTATTTGCGTAATTACCATTGCTGGCAAAAGGGCCAGATTTAAATAAAAAGTATCTCATCATTGCCGAAATTTTTCTAAAGTTACTATGATATAAATCATTTACCGTAATGGGTTTTGTGCATTTATATTCTGTCGCTACACCAAAATGATCTTGTAGATTTTTACCTACTTGTTTTGAATTATATTCAACTTTAATTCCTTTTTCTTTTAATTCTTCTCCATTACCTACACCGGATAACATTAAGAGTTGAGGGCTATTGATTGTACCTCCACTTAAAATAATTTCATTTTGACTATAGGCTATGTGATCACCGTAATTATTTGTATAGCAAACACCCTTAGCTACTCCATTTTCAATAATTACTTTTGAAACTAACGATTTAGTTATAATTTTTAAATTATGATTGCCAGTCGAACTATTATTTAAAAAAGCTCTCGCCGTACTCCATCTCCTATTATTTTTTGTAGTAACCTGATAGTAACCAGTACCTTCTTGAGATATTCCATTAAAATCATCATTATATACAGAACCTAAATTATGGGAAGATTCAATGAATGCATCAGCTAACTCATCTTTTGATGGCAAGTCTGAAACCCATAAAGGTCCCCCAACTCCGTGGTACTCACTTTCACCTCTGACTTGATGCTGACTCTTTTTAAAGTAAGGGAGGACGTCATCATATCCCCAACCAATACATCCTTGGTCTCTCCATCCATTATAGTCCTCTGGCTGACCTCTAACGTACAACATGCCATTAATTGAGCCAGTTCCTCCTAATACTTTGCCTCTTGGCTGGTAAGATTTTCTGTTGTTTAAAAAAGGTTCCGGCTCTCCGTTGTAACGCCAGTTTAATTTTTTATTCTTAAATAATTTTCCGTATCCCATTGGTATATAAATGTAAGGACTAGTGTCTTTTCCGCCTGCTTCAATCAAAAGGATTTTATGACCAGCATTACTCAACCGACTAGCTACAACGCATCCAGCTGATCCGGCACCAACTATAATAAAATTAAATGTATCTGTACTAGTCATAAAATAATTAGATAAAATACATAGAATTTAAAAATAAAAATTAAAATTAATCTCACAATGAGATTATTTCAACTTTTATTTGTTGTTAGTTTTCTTAGTATGAAAAAAATAGTAATACGGAGGAATAATAATTATGAATAATATTTATAAACTTCTTGCTGCTTCATTTTTAGTATTTGCGAGTTTTTTTTCATTCACAAGTACAGCTAATGCTGCAGGAGAAAAATTGGTTTTTATTTACCATTCAGGTGATGAAGACTTTTGGTGGAATACTATCAAGAATACGTTAAAGCAAGCTGAAAAAGAAATGGGCATTACGGTTGATGTTCGTAACCCTCCAACTGGAGATTCAGCTGATATGGCTCGTATTGTTGAACAAGCTGCTGCTGCTGATTATGATGGCATGATTGTCACTATTGGTGATTACGATGCTCTTAGATCTGCAATTACAGGAGCTGTTGATACAGGAATGCCGGTTATTACAGTTAACTCTGGAACTCAAGAGCAATCTGAGTCAATGGGAGCATTGCTACATATTGGACAGCCGGAATTTGAGGCTGGAAGACAAGCGGGTGTAAGGGCTTCAAAGGATGGAATTAAAGACTTTGTATGTTTCAATCATCAAATGGGAAATATTCCTCTAACTGATCGTTGTGCAGGTTATGCTGCTGGCCTTGGTGTGGAATTAGGAGATAGAATGGTAGATATTGGAGGCGATCCTATTGAAGCAAAAAATAGAGTATTTGCTTATTTAAAAGCTCATCCAGACACTCCTTCAATTTTAACTTTAGGTCCAAACGGTGGTAACCCAACACTCCAAGCGTTAGAAGAACTAGGTTTAGCTGGAGAAATTTACTATGGTTCATTCGAACTTTCTGCTGAAATGATTGAAGGTTTGAAAAGTGGTGTATTGCAGTGGTCTATTGATCAACAGCAGTTTTTCCAAGGATATTTAGCAGCAAATCTTTTGACTAATCACATAAGATATGGAGTTACAGTCCCTCATCATATCAACTCAGGACCAGGATTTACTACAAAAGAAAATATTGGTCTAGTTGAAAACTTAGCTGGAACATTCAGATAAGCTTAAAAACTATAATTTTAAAGGGTGAATTTATTCACCCTTTATATTATTAATAATAATAAATTACATTTTATAAAAGGCTAATAATCATGGCAAATGACGAGAGAATAAAAAAAACAAATTTCTTACAAAAAACTTTAATGAGACCAGAGTTTGGTTCTATATGTGGAGTCATACTCGTTTTAATTTTTTTTCTATTGATAGCGAGAGATAATGGAATGTTTAATCCTGACGGAATTAGAAACTGGTCGGTAGTTTCTGCTCAGTTTGCTATCATAGCTGTTGGCGCATGTCTTTTAATGATAGCGGGAGAATTTGATCTTTCAGTTGGATCTATGATTGGCTTTTCAGGAATGGTTTTAGCGATAGGAAGTATTCATTACGGATTACCTGTCTGGTTTTCAATTTTAATTGCCTATGTTTTATCAATTGCTTTAGGTGCATTTAATGGTTTTTTGGTTATAAAAACAAGACTACCGAGCTTTATAGTTACACTCGCCTTCTTATATATACTTAGAGGATTGACCATTTTCATGTCCGTCACTACTACAGATAAAACAATACTAAGTGGAATGAAACCATTGGCAGATGCTGATTGGCTTGCGCCGATATTTGGAGGAGAATCTCTTACTGGTTTATTTAGGTGGATGGGCGACAATGGTTGGATCGAAGTTTTCTCAAGAGGAACTAATGAAGGACTTCCCGTTGTAAGCGGTATTCCTAATTTAATATTATGGGCAATAGGATTAGTTATTTTTGGACATTGGCTTCTTACAAAAACTAGATTTGGAAATTGGATTTATGCTTCAGGGGGAGATGCTAATGCTGCTAGATATGCTGGTGTCCCTGTAACAAAAGTTAAAATCCTAATGTTTATGTTCACAGCTTTTTGTGCGTGTACTTTTGCTATGATCCAAGTAACTGAATTTGGTTCAGCGGGTGCGGATCGAGGCCTACTTAAAGAATTTGAAGCTATCATTTGCGTTGTAATTGGGGGAGCGCTACTAACAGGGGGCTACGGGTCAGTAATAGGGGCCGGATTAGGAGCTATAATGTTTGGTGTTGTTCAGCAAGGTCTTTTCTTTTCAGGCGCAGAATCTTCATTGTTTAGGGTTTTTCTTGGCGGATTATTATTGATAGCTGTTATTACAAATACTTATATTAGAAGACTAATTGTTGGAACCGATGATTAAGGAAATATTATGCTAGACCCAATTATCCAATTAAAAAATATCAAAAAAAATTTTGGTAGTGTTATCGCTCTAGATGGGGTGTCTTTTGATGTTACTCCTGGAGAGTGCCATTGTCTTTTAGGTGATAATGGTGCTGGAAAATCAACTTTTATAAAAATTATGTCAGGAGTGTACAGGCCAACTTCTGGAGAAATGTTATTCCAAGGAGAGGATGTTAAATTTACAAAACCTTATGACGCTCTCACTAACGGAATTGCTACTGTTTATCAGGATTTAGGAATGATTCCACTTATGTCTGTTACGAGAAATTTCTTTATGGGTAATGAGCCAACTAAAGGGGGATTATTAAAAATCTTTGATCATGAGCTTGCAAATAAAATAACTATTGATGAAATGTCTAAATTTCAGATCAACCTAAGATCTCCCGATCAAGCTGTAGGAACTTTATCTGGAGGAGAAAGACAAACAGTAGCTATAGCAAGGGCAGTTTATTTCGGAGCTAAAGTTTTGATATTAGATGAACCGACTTCCGCACTTGGCGTAAAACAAACAGCTAACGTATTAGACACAGTTGATAAAATGAGAAAAAAAGGAATAGCAGTAGTGTTTATAACTCATAACGTAAGGCATGCTTATAGTGTTGGAGATAGATTTACAGTATTAGATAGAGGGAAAACATTAGCAACAGCAAACCATAAAGATGTATCTCCAGATGACTTACAAAATATGATGGCAGGAGGCAAAGTATTACCTTCTCTGAATGAATAGTTTTAATAGCTAGATCAATATTCTTATTAATCCAATTTAAAAACATGAACAAAAAAAATACAGAAATAGGAATTGGTATAATTGGTACAGGCTTTATGGGTAAAGCACATGCTAATGCTTTTAGATCTGTAGCAGGAATTTTTAATTTACCCATTTCACCAAGATTAGAAGTAATTGCAGATCTTAATAAAAATGAAGCAATAAAATCTTCTGCCTCATCGGGTTTTAATAAAATCACAGATAACTGGAAAGAATTAGTTGAAGATCCTAATGTTGATATCGTTGCAATAACAACACCGAATAGTTTACATGAAGAGATGGCGCTTAAAGCAATTTCTTTAAAAAAAACAGTTTACTGTGAAAAGCCTTTGTCAGTTAATTCAAGTTCAGCAAAAAAAATGTTTAGAATGGCAAAATCAAACAAAATTATAACTATGGTGGGTTTTAGCTATTTGCGAAATCCTATGATTTATTTAGCAAAAAATATTATTGAATCTGGTCAAATTGGAGAAATCAAAACTTTTAGCGGTGTACACCTAGAAAATTACATGCAGGAACATGTTCCTCATTCGTTTAGAACTAGAGTAAAAGATGGGGGAGGAGCTCTCATGGATCTCGGAAGTCATATAGTATCTATTGCCCGTTTTCTACTAGGGCCTATTAAAGAAGTTGTAGGCATTGAAGAAAATAATGTTGAAGTAAGATTAGATGTCAATAAAAAACTAAAAAAATCTGAAGTAGATGATCGTAGTATCTTTATTGCTCGATTTAAAAATGGAGTAACTGGAAATTTTGAATCGTGCTGGAATCATTACGGAACTAATATGAATTTAGGTTTTGAAATAACAGGAACTAAAGGAGCTATTAAATTTAACCAAGAAAAAATGAACGAATTACAGCTTTGCAAAGATTATTCTCAAGGTTTTTTAAAAATTGAAGCCGGACCAGAACATAAGCCATATGAAAATTTTTGTCCTGCACCTGGTCATCATTTAGGCTTTAATGATTTAAAGGTTATTGAAGTAGCGGAACTATTATTAGCACATATAAATAATAAGCCTTGTCTGACTGATTTTGAAGAAGCTTACCAAATACAATTAGTGATTGATGCTGTTAAAAAATCTTCTATACAAAAAAAATGGATAAAGATTTAATTATAAATTAAATAGTAGATTGCTTTTTTCAAATTCGACTATCTTTAAAATATTTTAAATTTATTTTTCTCTTGATGCTATATGCGGAACTCAGGAGAAATCCACATATAGCTTTAATCATGATCTTAATAAAAAAAATACAAATAATTATTAACGGAATAATAAATAAAAGTTTAATTTTTCAATTAATATTATTGATTAATATTCAGGAAACAAAAATTAAATTATTCTCAATATGAGATTATCAATTTAGTATGAATACCATACTCTTATACCTTTGTTAAATTAGATGGATAATAAATCCTTTAAGGAAGATTGAATGCTCTGGGCTATCTTTAGACTCTCTGCTTTACTGATAGTATTAGGCCTATTTTTTAAATTAGTATGCAAGACATTACCTATTAAATTAGCTATATTAAAATAATTTGGAATAGGCACTCTTAGCCAATTTTTTATTAGACCTTTTTTTTGCATATTATCTATAGAAATTAATGACGGGTTTGATTTTTGAACTTCAGGGTCATTGGAAACACTAAATAATGGAGAAGCTGTCACGCCATTTTTGATATAATACTTAATCATTGGAGGAGACACCAAATATTTAATAATTGAAAATATAATTTTTACTTTATTTGAATTAATCTTAATAGGTATTCCTAATGAAAATCCACCAATTGAAGATGCTTCAAATCCTTCTTTACCTCCTGGTTTAGCTGTATAAACGGAATTTTTATAAGCAGGTGATTCTTTGTTATTTTCAAAAAAACCACTTCTCCCAGACCAAATATTTGCTACTGCAACATCGCCTTTAGTATAGGATTTTGCTACATCGTCCCAAGTCATAGATAATATATTCGGATGTGAATATTGCTTAATTTTAGATAATAAATAAATAGAGTTTATGGACGCATCGCTAGTTAGGTCAATTACGTTAGGAGTTCTATCTAGATTAGAGGTATCAAAAATACCTTCTGATATTTCTCTTAATTTAATTAATGGTGAACCTAGGTTTCCCATCATTTCCATAAAATGACAACCGAATGGAAAACCTGATACGCCAGGCCAAGCAAAAGAATATTTTGTAGGAGAAAATTTTTCTAATTTTTTTAAGCAAAAAAATAATTCAGTTATATTTTTGGGTATTTTCAAACCTAGTGAATCAAAAATATCTTTTCTATATACCATAATTGACGCGACCTCTTCTATAGGTAGTCCATATAAATTATTATTATAGGTTGAAGCTTTAATTCCCGCAGGATGAAAATCTTTAATATTAAAATTATTAGTATGTATTATTTCATTTAAAGGTAATAAGTATTTATTTTTATGTATTTCACCTGTCCAGGGCATATCATAAGAAATAATATCGTATTTTGATACACGTAACTTGGAGTTTTTAATCAATTCCTCTCTTAGTGAGTTATTGTTCATTAAACTAATTTCTAATTTCACGCCAAGCATATTTTCTATAAATTTTTTATTTTTATTTATAACTATAAAAGTTGGATCGTCACCTAGAAGCATTTTTATTTTTTCATTTGGATTACAATTAATATTTAAGATGCCGGGCGGTGGGATTATATTTGCTGAAAAAAAAGATGTTCCAAAGTAAAAATTATTATTATTTTTATTTTCATAACCTAAACTAAAAGCAACATGATATTTTATTTCTTTCAAATAATTTTCAAATGATCGCAGTAATTTTTCACTAGGATGTAAGGAATAAGTTTTTCCTGTTTTTGTACGTGGTCGCTGAAGAATAATACTTTTTTTTATCAGTGAATTAATTTTTCTAATGGCTGTTGCTCTAGGCAACCTACAATAGTCAGCTAAGCTACTAAGAGTAACTAATTTATTATCTATATGACATTTGAATAAATAGGAATAAATATCCCAAATTGAATTTTGAGAAATTGCCTCCTCGTCAAAATTAAATAGCTCATTAGATTTATCTACAAAAGATATTAATTCTTTTAATTCATCTCTATACATAATGATTTAAAATATCTCATAATGAGATAATTTTATATTATTTTTATAAAATTAAAAAGTATGTTTAACATATTTTTATAACCCATAATAATTGTATGAGTATAGATAGTAAAATTGTTGTATTACCTAAATTTATCTATAAAAATATTCAAAATGAATATTTTCAATATAGAGATAATTTTATATAAATATTATTATTGAATTTCTAGTAATCTGAGGAGAATTGAAAATGGATAAGGAAAGACTTAAAGGAAAAAATATTCTAATCACAGGTGCTGCTCAAGGCATGGGCGCTGCTATTGCAGAAGACTATTGTGCTCAAGGTGCAAAAGTTTGTTTAACTGATGTCAATCTAGATGGATGTAAAGAAGTAGAAGAAAGAATTCGTTCGGCTGGTGGTGAGGCTATCTCATGTAAGGTTGATGTAAGAAAAAGAGAAGATCATGTTGCAGCAATTCAAGCAACTGTGGAGGCTTTTGGAAGTTTAAATGTTTCTTTAAATAACGCTGGTGTCAATAAACCACTTTGGTTTATGGATGTTACAGAAGAAAACTATGATTTTATTTTTGATATTAACGTCCGTGGAGCTTGGCTTGGTATGCAAGAACAAGCAAGACAAATGATTAAGCAGGGTAAACAAGATTATCCTTATAAAATTATTCATGTAGCTTCAATTTTATCAAGAGAGACTTTTGATGATGTTGTAATCTATGGAGCCAGCAAACATGCAGTTGCAGGTTTAATAAAAGGCGGAGCAAAAGGTTTAGCTAAATACGGTATTAACGTAAATGGTTATGGTCCGGGTGTTGTAAGAACGGAAATGTGGGAACAGCTTGATAAAGAGCTTGTTGCTATGGGTAAATTTGAAAAACATGGTGAGTCGATGGATGAAATTGCTGCAAATATGATTTTAATGAAAAGATATTCGTATCCTGAAGATATCACTGGTACAGCAGCTTTCTTAGCAAGCAAAGATTGTGATTACATGACAGGCCAAATCTTAATGATTGATGGAGGAATGGTAATACAATAATGGCTGATCCAATTTTAATAAAACCGGAAGATGTAAACCCTAATTATAACTGGCACAAACCTGTTGGTGCCCCTGGTCATATGAATGTTGATTACGAACAGAGAATTAATTTTTCTCGTCTCCATAATTATAGACTGGGCAGAGCAAAAGCAGCTCTTGAAAAATCTGATGCTGGATCTTTACTTTGTTTTGATAACAACAATATTAGATATTTAACTAGTACAGTTATTGGCGAATGGTCTAGAGATAAGATTGCTAGATACTCACTATTACCTCAAGGAGGAGACCCTATTTTATGGGATTTTGGATCAGCAGCAAAACATCATCAGCTTTATTCGCCTTGGCTCCCAAAAGAAAATTGGAAAGCAGGCATGGTTGGTTTAAGAGGAACAGTTCATCCTGATGTAGGTCTCATGACAAATGCTGCTAAAGAAATTAAATCGATGTTAGTAGAAAAAGGTCTTACTAATATGCCAGTTGGAGTTGATTTAGTTGAACCTTCTATGATGTTTGCACTTCAGGCAGAAGGAATCAATATTATCGATGGACAGCAGATTCTTTTAGAAGCTAGAGAAATTAAATCACAAGACGAATTAGTTTTATTAAATCAAGCTGCAGCCATGGTTGATGCTACGTATCATCAAATGTGGGAAACAATGAAGCCAGGTGTGAGTGAAGCTCAAATCGTTGCAAATGCTAACAAGCTTCTTTATGAATTAGGCTCAGATGATGTGGAGGCTATTAATGCTATTTCTGGCGAGCGTGGAAATCCACATCCTCACAATTTTACTGATAGAATTTTAAGACCAGGAGATCAGGCTTTCTTCGATATTCTTCAATCGTATATGGGTTACAGAACTTGTTATTACAGAACTTTTAATATCGGAAGAGCTACTCCAGCTCAAAGTGATGCCTACAAGCAATGTAGAGAATGGCTTGATAAAGCTATTGAACTTGTTAAGCCTGGCGTTTCAACTGATAAGATCGCAGCTGTCTGGCCTAAAGCGGAAGAGTTTGGTTTTAACAGTGAAATGGAGGCTTTTGCTTTACAGTTTGGACATGGTTTAGGATTAGCTATTCATGAGAGACCTATTATTAGTCGTCTAACTTCAATGGACGCACCTCAAGAAATTAAAGAGGGAATGGTGTTTGCTTTAGAAACTTACTGTCCAGCAACAGACGGTTATTCTGCTGCTAGAATTGAAGAGGAGTTGATAGTTACTGACAAAGGATGTCAGGTTATTTCATTATTTCCTGCTGAAGAGTTACCTATTGCAGCTAAATATTAATGACTAGTAATATTAATGATGACATTGGAGAATCTAACAGATTAAAACTTTGGGAGATGATGTTAAAACTTCGTCTCACAGAAAAAAAAGCTTACGATCTTTTTTTACAAAATCTTATTAAAGGAACTAGCCACTTGGCTCTTGGTCAAGAGGCCATCGGAGCATCCTTTGGAGTCTTACTTGAAAAAGGAGATTATACTTTTTGTACTTATAGAGGTCATAATCACACTTTAGCAAGGGGTTCTAGTATTGAAGGAGTTCTTGGAGAACTGATGGGAAGACAATGTGGTTTAATGAGCGGCAAAGGTGGATCAATGCACTTAACTGATATTGATAAAGGTGTGATGGGATCTTATGCTATTATTGGAGCTCATATTCCAATAGCAAATGGAACGGCATTAGCTGCTCAATACAACAAGACAAAAGCGGTTACAGTTTGTTTTTTTGGAGATGGAACAACTAACATAGGAGCATTTCATGAAGCTCTTAATATGGCTCAAATTTGGAAATTACCTATCGTCTTTGTTTGCGAAAATAATCTTTATATGGAATACACAGCCATTGCTGATGTAACTGCGGTAGAACATCCAGCAGCTGATCGAGCTTCAGCTTACGGGATGGAAAAAATTATTGTAGATGGTAATGATGCTGATGCGATGTTTAGGGTTGCTCAAAAAGCAATTAATATGGCTAGAGATGGAGATGGACCTTCTTTAATAGAAGCTAAAACATATCGGCATAGCGGTCACTCTAGAGCAGACCCTGGAAAATACCGTCCTGATGAAGAAGTTAAAGAATGGGTGGAGAATAGAGATCCTATTAAAACTTACCGTCAAAGATTAAAGGATTTTAATGTTGATGAAAATACGATTAATCTAATTGAAGAAGATATGATTAAACAAGTAGAAGCCGCAACTGAAATAGCGAAGGCTTCACCAATTCCAACCATCGACGCTATTTATACAGATGTATGGGCAGACGGAGGTTCAGAATGGCACAATTAACTTATCGAGAGAGCGTCTCTCTTGCTATAGCTCAATCAATGAGAAAAGACCCAAAAGTTTTTTTCATGGGTGAAGATGTTGGTGCTGCAGGGGGAGTATTTAAAGCTACGGTTGGACTGTTAGATGAATTTGGACCTGAAAGAGTTAAGGATTGTCCAATTTCAGAACAAGCAATCTTAGGAGCAGCAATGGGTGCAGCTATGACAGGTTTAAAGCCAATTGCAGAAATTATGTTTGCAGATTTCTTAGCTGTTTGTTGGGATATTATTGCAAATCAAATTGCAAAAACTCGCTATATGTCAGACGGTCAAATTAATATACCTCTAGTTATCAGAACAGCTAATGGGGGAGGTTCAAAATTTGGAGCCCAACATTCTCAAAGTTTAGAAAACTGGTCTATGGCAATACCTGGTTTAAAAGTAGTAGCCCCTAGTTCACCAATAGATGTATTAGGTTTAATGGCTTCCAGTGTCCAAGATCCAGATCCAGTTATTTTTTATGAGCACAAATCTCTTTATGCAATGAAAGAAGAAGTGGAAAATACTGATATTATTATCCCTTTAGGTCAGGCGAATATAATGCATGAAGGTAGCGATATTGTTTTAATAGGACTAGGCCTTATGGCGCAAAGAGCAAAAAAAGCAGCAGTTATATTAAAGGAACAATTTAATGTCAGTGCAAGCGTTCTAGATTTAAGAACTTTAGTCCCACTAGATTTACAGAGTATCAAAAGAGAAGTTTTAAAATGTGGTCATGTTATAACTGTTGAGGAAAATCCAAGACTGTGTGGTTGGGGAGCTGAGATATCATCACTTATTACCGAGTATTGCTTTGATCAATTAAAAGGCCCTGTTACGAGAATTACTACACCTCATATTCCACTACCAAGTGCAGATATTTTAGAAGATAATACTATCCCATCAGTGGATTTAATAGTAGAGACAACATTAACAAAGTTAGAAATTAAAAAGGAGAAATAATTATGGATATCATAATCCCATCATTAGGTGAAACGGTAGATGAAGGTAAAGTAGTTAAGTGGATGAAACAAGTTGGAGACGTAATTAAAGAAGGTGATGTTTTGTGTGAGGTGGAAACAGATAAAGCTACAGCAGAAGTTCCTTCAATTATTGACGGTACTCTTAAAGAAATACTTGTTCAAGAAGGTGAGACTGTTCCTGTAGGTCAGAAAATCGCAGTTGTCGAATAGATTTATGCTAAAATTGCAGTAGTCGTATAATTCAAAAGGATATATATTTTTCTTCATGGATATTAAAAAATTAAAACTTTATAGAGACAAATGTTACATAAATGGCGAATGGATTAATGCAAATTCAAAAGAAAATATATCTGTAAATAATCCCGCATCACTTGAAGAAATTGGAACTGTCCCTAAATGTGGAAAAGATGAAACTATTCTAGCTATTGAATCAGCTCAAAAGGCTTTTCCTGAGTGGAAAGCAAAATCAGCAAGAGAAAGATCAAATATATTAAGAAAATGGTTTGAATTAATTATCAAAAACCAAGAGGAGTTAGCTCAAATAATGACTATTGAGCAAGGAAAACCAATTAAAGAGGCAAGAGGAGAAATTACTTATGGTGCATCTTTTGTGGAATGGTTTTCTGAAGAAGCGAAAAGAGTTTATGGAGATACAATTCCTGATCCTATGACGGACAGAAGAATTATTGTTTTAAAACAACCTGTTGGTGTAGTTGCAGCAATCACACCTTGGAATTTTCCAAGCTCCATGATTACTAGAAAATGTGCTCCAGCTTTGGCAGTGGGCTGTCCTGTAGTAATCAAACCAGCAAGTCAAACTCCTTTCTCAGCATTAGCCCTAGCGGCATTAGCGGAAGAAGCAGGTTTTCCTAAAGGAACAATCAACGTCATTACAGGTAAAGCTTCTGAAATTGGGGAAGAGCTTTCAACAAATCCAATAGTCAGAAAACTTTCATTTACTGGATCCACAGAAGTTGGAAAAATTTTATTACAAAAATGCTCATCGACTGTAAAAAAAGTTTCAATGGAGCTAGGAGGTCACGCACCTTTTATTGTTTTTGATGATGCTGATATTAATGAAGCGGTTTTAGGAGCTATGCAAAGTAAATTTAGAAACACAGGTCAAACTTGTGTTTGTGCTAATAGAATTTACGTTCAAGAAAAAGTTCATGATGAATTCTGTGAAAAATTTATTGAAGCAGTATCAAAATTAAAAGTAGGAGAAGGGCTCGATGAAGAAGTAGCTTCCGGTCCTATGATTGATGAACATTCATTAGCTAAAGTGGAAGAGCATGTGGAAGATGCTGTTCAAATGGGAGCTAAAGTTGCTATCGGAGGAGCAAGACATGCGCTTGGTAAAAACTTCTATCAGCCAACAGTTTTAACAGGTGTAACACCAAAGGCTAAAATCACATTTGAAGAAACTTTTGGTCCTGTCGCTCCAGTTTATAAATTCAAAGATGAAAAAGAGGTTATTGAATTGGCAAATAATTCACCTTATGGCCTAGCTTCTTATTTCTATTCAAGAGATATTGGTAGAATTTGGAGAGTAGCTGAAGGACTTGAATATGGAATGGTTGGTGTAAATACAGGCCTAACATCTAAAGCGGAAGCCCCTTTTGGGGGTATTAAAGAGTCAGGATTAGGCAGAGAAGGTTCAAAATACGGTATGGATGATTTCCTTGAGATCAAATATATCAATATGTCTGGTCTAGACAAATAACCCATTCTCTTGTATTAAAATAAATCGATGAATAAAATATTTAAAGTTGGTTTAATAGGTTGTGGTCATATATCTGAAACTTATTTTAAGAGCCATGATTATTTTAATAACTTTAAAATTATTAAATGTGCAGATATTAATATGGAAACCGCTAAAAAATGTGCGGAGGAAAATAATATTGAAGCGTGTAGCGTTGATGAAATACTTCTAGACAACGAAATCGAAATTATTCTTAACTTAACAATTCCAAAAGCTCATTACGAAATAGCTAAAAAATCTTTAGAGAACGGTAAGCATGTTTATGGAGAAAAACCCATGGCAATTAATTTTGAAGATGGAGAAAGACTACTTCAATTATCTACCGAAAAAGGTCTTTATATTGGAAATGCTCCAGATACTTTTTTAGGTGGGGGTATTCAAAAATCTATTGAACTATTAAAAAGTGGAGTAGTAGGTGATATTAAAATTGGTAATGCTATTTTTGCTTTTCCAGGTGTTCAATCTTACCATCCTAATCCAGAGCCTTGGTTTGCAGAAAAAGAAGGTGGACCTGTTATTGATATGGGGCCTTATTATCTAACAGCATTAGTTAACTTGTTAGGTCCTGCAAAAAAAGTTCATGGAGTATCTACTAAGGTATTCAATACAAGAACAATTGGCATAGGGCCTAAAATAGACACAGATTTTAAAGTTGAATGTCCCACAACTTATTTAATAAATCTAGAATTTGAAAGTGGTGCTTTGATACAAATTACTCTTTCTTTTGATGTAATAGCTCATCAAAGAAATCATATTGAACTTTATGGAACTAAAGGATCTATGATAGTTCCTGATCCCAATATGTTTGGAGGTTCACCTCTTGTGTGTACTGCTGATTCAGACGAATGGATTGCACATAGCACAGAAGATATGCCTCTTGGAAAAACAAATATTACTAGTGAGAGTTCAAGAGCGAATGAATCCTCTACGAGAGCTAATTATCGAGGAGTAGGGCTTTCAGAAATGGCTTATTCTATTGAACATGGTAAAAAAAATAGATGTAACGGCGAACTATCTTTACATATCCTTGATATTATTCAAACAGCTATGAAGGCAGCGAACTCTGGAGAAAGTCTAGATATTAAAACTTCTTGTGAATTACCAAGTTTCTTTAATAATGAGGATATTTCTGCAATACTCAAATGATATAAGATGAACTTATGTCAAATATTTTAAATAATCTTAATAAAAAGTTACTAGTCATAGGTAGAGCTGGTATGGATATTTATCCTGAACCACCCGGTACTAAAACAGAGGATGTTGAAAGTTTTTCTACGCATTTAGGAGGTTCTGCAGCTAATACTTGTGTGGCTCTAGGCCAACTTGGTATCACTACAGATTTAGTGACATGTATTTCAGACGATTCTATTGGTAAATTTGTAAAATTAAAATTAGAAAAATTTAAAATTGGAATGCAGTATTGCAGAGATGTAAAAAATCAATTCCAGACACAACTAGCAGTTGTAGAAACTAGATCCAAAAACTGTCAATCAGTTCTTTATAGAAATAATTCATGTGATTTAGAATTATCTCTTGAGGATATAAATAAAATTGATTTTGATCAATATGGTGCTGTTATGATTACTGGGACTGCTTTATCTGCAGAGCCTTCAAGAGCATCAGTGATGAGAGTGATTGAAATAAGTAACGAAAAAAGAATCCCGGTTATAATAGATATTGACTACAGGCCTTATAATTGGGAGTCAAATCAAGTCAAGTCAGACGTTTATAAAAAAGCATTAGAAAAAATAGATATTATAATTGGAAACGATTTAGAATTTAATATTGCGGATAATTCTGAGAATGGCCTAGAGTTTGCTAATCAATTAATAAAGAAAAAATCTTCAATTATTATTTATAAAAAAGGAGAATATGGATCCGAATTAATTACAAAGGATTATAAAAAAAGTTTTGGAATTTTTCCTGTTATTCCTTTAAAGCCAACTGGTGCAGGAGATGCATTTAATGGAGGTTTTATAAGTTCATTATTACATGGTGAGACGATTGATGCTGCTATTATAAAAGGATCAGCCTGTGCTGCAATCGTTGTAACTAAAGTTGCCTGTTCAAGTGCTATGCCTAGCGAAGACGAATTGAAAGATTTTATGAAAAATAATATAATAAAGGAGATAGAAAGTTAAAATGCATATACCTTACTCAGATAATAAAAATCAGCCACTATTTGATGTTGATAATAAGACAGTACCTCTAGTTTATTTTAATATTGTTAAGTTAAAAAAGGGAGAAACGCATAGTTACCAGTTAGAAAATCATGAATCAAGTGTTGTACCTGCTACAGGTACGATTGAGATCGCAGTCGAAGGTAAGAGTTTAGGCTCAATAGGAACTAGAGTAAAAAATGTTTGGGATGGAGAACCTGAGGGAAGTTACATACCCTTAAACACTCAATGTACTGTTACCTGTTTAACTGATACGACTGAATTTTTTATTGCGGGGGGTATTTACGATAAAAAGCTTGAACCTTTTTTAGTAAAAAAAGAAGAAATTGATAAAGTGCAGTATGGTTCTGACGACACAAAAACACACAGAAAAATCAAACATATTTTAGGTGCTAAGCAGCATGAACAGGTAGGAAGACTTCTTGTGAATGAGCTCTATACTGTAGGAGCAGGGGGCTGGTCTGGATTTCCACCTCACAAACACGATACAGAAAATCTTCCAACTGAGACCAGACATGACGAAGTTTATAATTATCGATTTAATCCTGGAAATGGTTTTGGTGTTCAGGTTTTTCAAAGAAATGAAAATAAAAATGAAGGTTTTGGATATCAGTTATTTGATGGATCTACGATTGCAGTAGATAAAGGCTATCATCCATGCGTGGTAGCACCAGGCTATGAAATGTATTATTTTACAATATTGGTTGGTCAAAGCCAAAGATCTTTAATCCAATATTTTCAAAAGACTCATGCGTACCAACTTGAAACTATACCGGGTATAAAAGATATGATTGCAAAATATAAATGACAATTGCTACCCTAAGTGAAGTTCTAGAACCGGCTAAAAAAAATAATTATGCGGTTGCTGGATTAGTTGTTTTAGGGTGGGAAGACGCAAGGTGTTATGCAGAAGTTGCTGATGAACTTGGACTGCCTGTAATCTTACAAGCTGGTCCAGGCTGTAGAAAAAACACTCCAATTCCTATTTTAGGAAAGATGTTTAGATACCTAGCTGAACAATCTTCTTCCCCAGTTGTTTGTCATATTGATCATGGGTATTCACTAGAAGAATGCCAAATGGGAATTGATAATGGTTTCACTTCTATTATGTATGACGGATCAAAACTGGAATTAAATGAAAATATTGAAAAAACTGCAAACATTGTAGAACTGGGACATAAGGCTGGTATTTCAGTTGAAGGAGAAATAGGTTTTGTTGGATATAACCATGGTAAAGAATCTTTAAAAACTAATCCAGATGAAGCTAAAAAATTTGCAGATGAAACTCGCTGTGATGCAATGGCAATTTCTGTAGGAAATACCCATTTGCAAGTGGATAAGAATACAAATGTAGATATTCAGGATATATTAGCAGTTCAAAATTTAACAGATACAGCTCTTGTTCTCCATGGTGGTAGCGGAATTGATCTCTTGTTAAGAGCTAAAATTGCTAAAGAGACAAATGTTTGTAAATTCAATATAGGAACAGAATTAAGAAAAACTTTTGGTGACTCACTTAGATTTTCATTAAAAAAAAACCCAGATATATTTGATAAGATTCAGCTATTAGACTCAACTGCAAATGATATTAAAAAAGCTACTAAAATAGTTATCGAAAATTTATCAAAAGTTTAGTCAAGAAGACATAATTCCTATATTGTAGATTTATGAAAAGATCTGAAATTAACTATGTGATAAGTAAGGCTAAAATTTTAATTAATGAATACAAATGGGCACTTCCTAAATGGGCTTACTGGAGCAAATCAGACTATGATACTCAGCCTGATATTGCAGATTATTTAAGAAAACATCAGATGGGATGGGATGTAACTGACTTCGGCAGAGGTGATTTTAATAAAGAAGGTATTATTTTGTTTTGTGTAAGAAACGGAATGCAAAATATTGAAAATGAGAAGCCATATGCAGAAAAATTATTATTTATGCAAGAAGATCAGGTTATTCCTTTCCATAGCCATAAGATTAAATTAGAAGACATTATCAATAGAGGTGGTGGTAATTTAGTTTTAGAATTTGTTAAGGTTGATGAACAGAAAAACCCACTTCAAGAAGAAATTAAAGTAATGATTGATGGTGAGTTTAAGATTGTCCAACCTTATGAACCTCTAATTCTTCAAAGAGGGCAGAGTGTTACAGTTGAAAGATTTGTTTATCATAAATTTTATGCAGAAAAAGGGACAGGTATGGCTATGGCTGGTGAAGTTTCTCAAGTTAATGATGATAAAAAAGATAATTACTTTTTAGAACCAGTTGGAAGATTTACAAAAGTTGAAGAAGATGAGCCTATTCTTCACCCACTGTGGAACGAAATCTAAATATGTCGAGAGTTGGCATTATCGCTGCAGGAATATGGTGCGTAGATATTTCTTACAAAATAAATAATTGGCCTGAACAAGGAAAAACTTCCATGATCAATAAACGAATTGATGGTGTAGGAGGTGGACCATCGAATGTACTAACCAATTTAAATTATTTAGGATTTAATTATCCTAAAATTGGCTTGGGATGCATTGGGATAGACAATAATTCAAAAATAATTATTCAGCATTGTAAGAAGAATAAAATCATTACATCCTATTTGTCAAAACTAAGAAAAATCAGTACTTCATATACTCTTATTATGTCTGAAAAAGAAAAAGAAAGAACATTTTTTCATTATCCAGGCCCCAACGATTATTTAGATATTAAGTACTTACAGCTCACTAAAATTGGTAATTATAAACCAAAAATATTATATGTCGGTTATTTAACATTTTTAGGAAAATTAGATTTATTTAAAAAAAATAAAGAAACTAAGTTAGTAGATCTTCTTAAAAAGTCTCATAAATTAGGAATGATTAATTGTCTTGATTTAGCATCTTATAATCACAAATCTTATGCTCAAATAATAACAAGTGCTCTTAAGTATTGCGATTATTTATTTCTAAATGAAATTGAAGCTGAACTAGCTACAGGAATTAAGCTTCATAGTAAAAATGTTTTTAATAAAAAAAGCGCTGAAAAAGCTATTAAAAAATTATTAAATTTAGGAGTGAAGAAGGCTATAATTCTGCACACGCCAAGTTGGGCTCTTTGGATGGGCGCAGAAGGAGATGCATTTTGGTTAAAATCATTAAAGATTGAGAGTGAAAAAATTAAAAGTACTGTAGGAGCGGGTGACGCGTTTGCAGCCGCCTCTATTTTTGGTATTCATGAAGGTTGGAATCCGCGAAACATTCTTAAGAAATCACATGCTGCAGCAAGGTCTATTTTAATGACAGATCAATCAAGCGGAAATATTCCACACATAAAAAAATTATAATTTTAAAACTAGCTCTGTAATAACAGTGTCTTTAGATAAAGTTCTATCAGGTTTGATATTTTTTTTCTGCAATTGATCATGATAGTATTTAACCCCCTCTAATGGTTGCAAGCCTTCAATAACCATTCTCATTGTTTTAAGAATGAGTTTTTGGTCTTCTGCTAAATTTATTTTTCTTCCAAACAGAGCAACTTTTGCTCCATATTTACTTGCCTTATATAAAAGTTCAAAACAATCTCTTGTTGTCCCTTTACTTCCACCAAGAATACCTACAATTAAATTATTTGGATCATAGCTAGCTAATTCTTCCATGGCTTTTGGTCCATTATAAGCAATCTTTAAAAATAGGGGACGCTCAGCATTGACTTGACCAGCTAAGGTTTTTAAAATGCAATCATTTACATACTCGCCTGTTTCTTTTATATCCAATCCAATATCAACAGGAGAATTAAACACTTCTAAAAAATGCCTTATGTTATGAGTTTGAGCATCTATTCTAAAATCTCTATAAGCGTTTAGCATACTAATATCTAATTCTACATTTCTAGAAAAGGTTATGGAAAATAGACCTAAGTCAGAAAGTTTTTTAATATTTTTCATATTTACTGTTCTAAAAGGCTTGGCAAAATTATTTTGATAAATACCATGTCTTACTCCCCAAATATCACTTGTATCATTAAGTCTTATAGCAGGAGTGACAGGAGAATTTTTAAAAAGACCTTGAGAAATTAATCTTTCAGCATTTGATGCTGACATTAACATTATATCGACTAACCCAGATTTAGTGATGTCTTCCATTGCATTAAGATAACTAGGCAGGGTTTTGAAATTTTTCTTAATCTTACCACTTTTATCACGAATATTACCAGGCGCAGGTACTCCTCCACCCATATCAGCATCTTTAGCATCAGCTATAATAAAATCTTTGGGTAAAAACTTACCTGATTGAAATTTTTTTAATTTTATATCTAAATTTTTTTTCATTAATTTTTTGATAAATTTATATATATTATAAATCAGTTTATTAAATGTCACAAATTAAATCTTCTATTATTGAAAATAAGTTTTTAAGAATTAAAGCTATTAATATAGGAGCTTCTTTATTTGAAGTTTTTTACAAACCTAAAAAAATAAATTTAATTCTTAATTTAGGAAATTATAAAAATTATCTATTACAAAAAGCTTATGTGGGTAGTACTTGTGGTAGGGTTGTTAATAGAATTAGAAATAGTCAATTTAGTATTGGTGTTAGAAAATATAAGTTAGTTGCTAATGAAGGTAAAAGCTCCTTGCATGGTGGTATAGATAATTTTAGTTATCGTATTTGGAAACTTGAAAAACTAAAAAAAAATAAAATTATATATTCATTATTTTCTCCAGATGGAGACGAAGGATATCCGGGTAATTTAAATATCCAATGCCATTACGAAATTCAAGCAAGCAATTTAAGTATCAAATTTTTTGCTAATACAGATAAACCTACTCATGTAAATATTGCAAATCATGCTTATTGGAATTTAGGGAAAATTAATAAGAACATCTTTGGACATGATTTAAAAATTAATTCTTCAATTTATTTACCTAACAAAAAAGATGGCATCCCTAGTGGAGAGTTTAAAAATACAAAATTTTCAATCTATGATTTTAGTGACTATAAAAATTTAGGTAGAAAAATAGCCTTAAAAAAAGAAGGATTTGACGCTAATTATGTTATTAAAAATAATCAAAAGATGGCGTTTGTTGCTTCTCTTAAATCTCAATCATCAAAAATTAGAGCTGATTTTTTTTCTAACCAGCCTGGTTGTCAGCTATATACTTCTCAATTTCTTAAATTCAAAAAGGGGAAGAATACTCTTTCTCCTTTTCAGGGCGTTTGTCTTGAAACACAAAAGTATCCTAATACCGCAAATGAAAAAAAATTTCCTACTACTCTCCTTAAGCCTTTACAAGAGTATTATAATGAAACAAAAATTAATTTCTCCCATGAAATGTAATTTTAATTTCATGAATAATATTAAATTATTATATATAATGAACTTATGTATTTAGGAATAGATTTAGGTACTTCCTCCATAAAGTGCCTTTTAATTGATGATAATCAAAAAACTATAGCCTCTTCATCTCATGATTTTACTATTTCAACCCCAAAAAGCGGATGGGCAGAACAAGATCCATCTTTTTGGATTAACGGATTGTCTAAATGTCTTAATGCTCTGAATAAAAATATTGATTTTAAAAACATTTTATCAATTTCTTTTTCAGGTCAAATGCATGGCGCTACTTGTCTAAATGATGAAGGAAAAATTATAAGACCATCAATACTTTGGAATGATACAAGATCTTTTAAAGAGTGTGAGAGTATGATGAATGACAATCCAGATATTATGGATATTACTGGTAATTTAGCTATGCCAGGTTTCACTGCACCTAAAATTGCTTGGATGAGAGAGCATGAGCCAGAAAATTTTAAGGCTATCCATAAGATTTTATTACCCAAAGACTACCTGCGTTTTCATTTAAGTAATGAATATTTTAGTGATATGTCAGATGCTTCAGGAACATACTGGTTGAATGTTGGTGAAAGGAATTGGTCCAAAAAATTATTAGACTTGTGTGATTTAACAGAAGATAACATGCCTCAATTATGCGAAGGAACAGAGCAGACTGGTGTAGTTTCAAAAAAAATTGCCGAAACTTATGGATTTGATTATGGATGTAAAATTATTGGTGGAGCAGGAGATAATGCTGCTGGAGCTCTAGGGCTCGGCTTGATCTCAGAAGGTGAAGGGTCTATATCTTTAGGAACATCAGGCGTGATATTCACACCAACTTCTAAATTCAAAAAAAATTATCATGACGCAACTCACTCATTTTGCCATTGCATACCGGATACTTGGCATCTTATGACTGTTATGCTTTCATGTACTTCGAATATTAATTGGTTTACAGACACATTTAAAATTAGTCTAGAAGATTTATTTAAATATTTTGAAAAAAAGTTTAATTCTGATTTAGATAATTGTCCTTATTACTTACCTTATTTGACTGGAGAAAGAACGCCTATCAATGATCCTTTTATAAGAGGCTCTTTTAATAATATAGGCCTACAAACTAAATTAGATGATATGAGTTACTCTTTAATTGAAGGTATTTCATTTGGTATTCTTGATAATTATCTATCTTTAGAAAAAGCAAATCAAAATCTAGATACTCTTTATGTAATTGGGGGCGGATCTCAAAATGATCAATGGCTTGAAATGATAGCCACTCTTTTACAAAAAAAATTAATTCTTACCAAAGAGTCAAGCTCTATGGCTGCATTTGGAGCTGCACGAATTGCTCTTATTGGTAATAACAACTCAAACTTAAATGAAGTGTTGTATAAGCCATCTATCGTTAAAACTATTAGCCCAAACTCTAATAAATATGAAATGCTATCTAATCGTTTTATGTTATGGAAGAAAATTTATGAGAGTAATAAATCGTTAGCACCATCCTTAAATTAATTCATGCAAAACCCAAAATTAAAATTTAATTCTGTAGACCAATTAACAAGATTATTATTAAAAAAAATCAAATTGAATCAATCAGGTCGACTGATGGTAGGTATTGCAGGAGCCCCGGGATCAGGAAAGAGTCATATATGTAGCTATTTATTAAAAAAAATAAATCATTCAGTAAAGCAATTAGACGTATTTGAAATGGATGGGTTTCATTATGATGACAGGATACTTAAAAATAAGAAATTAATTAAACGAAAAGGTTCACCAGAAACCTTTGATGTTAAAGGTCTAAAGAGTTTCCTTATTAGACTAAAAGCCAATAAAGAAAATCAAGTTGTAGTTCCAATATTTGATAGAAAGCTTGAACTCTCAAGAGCATCGGCAAAAATTATTAAAAAAAAAATTCCTTTAATAATCACTGAAGGTAATTACTTACTTTTAAATAAAAAACCATGGAGTGACTTACAGAACTATTTTGATTTAACTATTATGATTAAGTCTTCTCAGAATACTTTATCAAAAAGATTAACAGAAAGATGGAAGTCATTTAACTTTTCAAAAGAGATTATTAAGCAAAAAGTATTTGAAAATGATCTACCTAACGCAAAATATGTTTATGAAAATAGTATGACAGCAGATATAGAGTTTACTAATTAGTAGGGACTTCTTTAGCGCCTGTCATCAGTGCTACAGCATCTGACATAGAATAATCTTTGGGTTTAACTACACATAATCTTCTGCCTAATCTGTGAATATGAACTCTATCAGCCACTTCAAAAACATGAGGCATATTATGAGAAATTAGTATTATGGGAATCCCTCTAGATTTAACTTCATTAATTAGTTCTAAAACTCTTCTACTCTCTTTCACACCCAGAGCTGCTGTAGGTTCATCCATAATAATTACTTTAGTTCCAAAAGCTGTAGCTCTTGCAACAGCCACTCCCTGCCTTTGACCACCTGATAAAGTTTCTACTTGTTGATTGATGTTTTGAATAGTTAAAAGCCCTAATTCCGAAAGTTTTTTTCTCGCTAATTCCTGCATTCCTGATTGGTCTAGAACTCTAAAAAACTTACCCATAATTCCTTTTTTATGAATTTCTCTCCCTAAAAACATATTATCAGCGATGGTAAGAGCTGGAGATAAAGCTAAATTTTGATAAACAGTTTCAATTCCAGTCTTACGCGCTTCAATTGGTGAGCTAAAAGTAACTAATTTACCATCTAAATATATTTCTCCTGAGTCTGGCTGTACAGCCCCACAAAGAGCTTTAATAAGTGTTGATTTGCCAGCACCATTATCTCCGATAACACCCAGCACTTCATCTCCGTAAAGTTCTAAATTAGCGTTATCTAAAGCTACAACTTTTCCATATTTTTTACTAACATTCTTAGCTTGTAAAATAGGTTCCATTAATTTGAAACCTTTCTAATCCATTGATCGATACCAACAGCAATTATTATTAAACAACCTAGTGCAAATCTTTGCCATAAAACATCAAGCCCTGCAATAGAAAGACCTGAACTAAAAACTCCAACAATTAAAGCTCCAAATAAAGCGCCAACAATTGACCCTCTTCCACCAAATAAAGAAGTACCCCCAATCACGACAGCTGTTATAGAATCAAGATTACCTTCATAGAAACTTGTTGGAGATACAGATCCAACACGTCCAATTGAAACCCAAGCACCAATTGCCAAAATAACACCCGCAACAGTATAAACTGATAAGAGAATTCTATTGGTTCTAATTCCCGATAGCTCGGCAGCTTCTTTGTCATCTCCAACGGCATAGACATGCCGACCCCAGGCAGTTTTATTGAGAACAAACCACAGAACTACGAATATAAGTATCATTAGAAAAGAACCGTAAGTAAATTGTGCGCCATATATATTTACTCTCTCTCCAAAAAAATGAAGAAGTGGTGCAAAATCTTCTATATCCCTTCCTCTAATGGACTGAGAGCCACTAAAAAATATTACTAAAGCAAAAAAGACATTCCAAGTTCCTAATGTAACTATGAAAGGCGGCAGTCTAAATTTAGTAACTAACCATCCATTAAAAGCGCCGCATAGAGCTCCAACTGCAATGCCAATAAGAATAGCGAAGTAAGTAGGTACGCCCATTTGAACAGAAAGTTTTCCCATAAATACAGAACAAAGAACCATTATAGCTGCAACACTTAAATCAATACCTGCAGTTAAAATAATTAGGGTTTGAGCGGCAGCTAAAATACCAACGATTGTTACTTGTTGAATGATTAAAGATAAATTAAAAGCAGAAAAGAATTTCCCTCCAGCTATTAATCCAAACGTTATAACACTTAATATTAATATAATTACAGGAACCATTGTTGGATTCCCATGAAGAAAGTTTTGAATTTTTTTGAGTGTGTTTGGCTTTTCAATTTCAAACGTATGATGATCTTGATCCTTAGACCCAATTTCTTCTTGGAAATTCGGCTGCTCTTTTAAATCTTTTGAAATATCACTCATATATATTTACCTAAAAATATATGGGGTGGCAAAAACCACCCCATATAAATAAATATTATCTTATTAGCCCCAACATCTATCCATACCTTCTTTGGTATCGATAGAAGGAACTCCTGAAGCGGGTTGATCTGTTACTAGATTCACACCAGTATCATAAAAATCTAAACCAGGTGTATTTGCTGGCTTAGTTCCATTTTCAGCCCAAGCTTTAATAGCTTCAACTCCAAGAGATGCCATTAAAAGTGGATATTGCTGTGAAGTAGCACCAATAACACCATCTTTTACGTCTTTAACTCCTGGGCAACCGCCATCAACAGAAACAATTAAAATTCCGTCATCAGCTTTACCGGCTGCTTTTAATGCTTCGTATGCTCCTGCTGCTGCAGGCTCATTAAGTGTATAAACAACATTGATATCTGGATTCTTTTGAAGAAGTTTTTCCATTGCGTTTCTTCCGCCTTCTTCATTACCATTAGTAACTTCGTTACCAACTATTCTAGGATCAGTTTCATCGCCCCATTTGGTAATATCTTTAGTATCAATTCCAAATCCAGTTAAGAAACCCTGGTCTCTTAGAACGTCAACAGATGGTTGACTAACGTTTAAGTCCAACATTGCAATCACAGCTTTTGATGTATCACCAAAAGAAGCCGCAGCCCACTCACCAATAAGTTGACCAGCTTTAAAGTTATCAGTAGCAAATGTTGAGTCAGCTGCTCCGATTGGCTCAAGAGGAGTATCAAGGGCAATGACTAATAAGCCATTGTCTTGAGCTTGTCCAAGAACAGTTGTGATAGCTTTAGTATCAGACGCCGCAATTAGAATTCCTTTGGCACCTGAAGCGATACAAGTTTCAACAGCTCTAACTTGAGTTTCGTGATCTCCATCAATTTTACCAGCATAAGTTGAAAGTTTAATACCAAGTTCATCAGCTTTAGCTTTAGCTCCTTCTTTCATCTTAACAAAAAAGGGATTAATATCAGTTTTTGTAATTAAACATGCTTCGATTTCTGCAGCGTAAGTAGGTGCTGAGATAAATACAGAAGCTGCAATTACAAGTAAACTAGTTTTTAGTTTGTTCATGTAAATCCTCCTATGGATTTTAATTAAGATATTTTATTATGAATCTTAATAAATTTGAAGTATTTTAATATCTATTATGGATAATAAGTACTTTGACAATATACCTAAAATAGAGTTCAAAGGCATTCAATCCGTTGACCCTCTATCATTTAATTATTATGACGCCTCAAAAATAGTTTTAGGTAAATCCATGGAAGAGAATCTGAGAATAGCCTCTTGTTACTGGCATTCTTTTAGCTGGCCGGGCGGTGACCCGTTTGGAGGTCCTACTTTTGAGAGACCTTGGATGCAAAAAGGTGACGCTATTGAAATGGCTAAGTTAAAACTTGAGAATGCTTTCGATTTTTTTGAAAAATTAGGTCAACCTTATTTTTGTTTTCATGATGCTGATATAGCTCCAGAAGGATCAAATTTTGCTGAAACTGAAACTATTCAAAAAACAATTGTTGATGCAATTCAAAAAAAAATTGAAGATGGAAATACAAAACTTTTATGGGGAACTGCAAATATGTTTAGCCATAGAAGATATATGGGTGGAGCAGCCACCAATCCTGATCCTGATGTTTTTAAGTATGCAGCAGCACAGGTAAAAATGTGTATGGATAATACAAAACAACTAGGCGGTCAAAACTATGTTCTTTGGGGAGGGCGCGAAGGTTACGAAACTATTCTTAATACTAATATGAAACAGGAGCTTGATCAGTTAGGAAGATTTATGCAAATGGCAGTTGAGCATAAGCATAAAATTGGATTTCAAGGCCCTTTGTTAATTGAGCCTAAACCACATGAACCGACTAAACATCAATATGATTTTGATGCAGCGGCTGTTTATGCTTTTTTGCAAAAACATAATTTAGAAAAAGAAATTAAACTTAATATAGAGGTTAATCATGCCACTTTGGCGCTTCATAGTTTTGAGCATGAAATAGCCTACGCATTTGCTAACGACATATTCGGAAGTCTTGATATTAATCGTGGTGATCCTTTAATAGGATGGGATACAGATCAATTCCCTAATAGTGTACAAGAGTTGCTGATGCCTTTTTATTATATTTATAAAAATGGAGGCTTGGGTTCTGGAGGATTAAATCTTGATGCAAAAATTAGAAGACAATCAGTAGATCCTGAAGATTTATTCTATGCTCATATAGGAGCGATGGACACGTGTGCAAAAGCTCTTTTAGCAGCTGAAAAGATGATCAATGATGGAGAGTACGATAAATTTATTAAAGAGAGATATGGTAAATGGGCATCAAGTGACGCTATTGCTGAAAATCAATCTTTAGAAGCAATTCACGCAGAAGTTATTAACAAAGATATCAATCCACAACCAAAATCTGGTCGTCAAGAATTTCTTGAAAATCTTGTTAATAGATACTTAGATTAACTTTCAAAGGAGCACTGTAATATGAAGCATAGAAAATTTTCTAATTTAGATTGGAGTGTATCTGAAATAGGACTTGGTTGTTGGGCTATAGGTTCTGAGTGGGGCGATGTTTCCGAAGACGATGCTAGACAGACACTTAAAGCTTCTTTAGATCAAGGTGTAAATTTTTTTGATACTGCAGATGTGTATGGTGATGGTCGTAGTGAAAAATTTGTTGGAGAATTAATAAAATCCACATCAGAAAAAATTTATGTTGCCACTAAAACTGGAAGAAGGCTAGATCCTCATAATGCTGAAGGTTATAATATTAATCAAATTGAACCTTTTGTTGATCGCTCACTTTTAAATCTTGGTGTAGATTGTATTGATTTGATGCAGTTACACTGTCCTCCAACTGAATCTTATTCAAATTTAGAAACCTATTCTATGATGGACCAACTAGTAGAGAAAGGTAAAATTCAATACTATGGTGTAAGTGTTGAAACGGTTGAAGAAGCATTAGAGGCTACCAAATACCCTAATGTTAAAAGTGTTCAAATGATCTTCAATATTTTTAGACAAAAACCTTCTGAGAAATTCTTTATGGAAGCTGCGAAAAAAAATATAGCTGTGATTGTAAGAGTTCCATTAGCTAGTGGTTTGTTAACTGGAAAAATGAACATGAAATCTCAATTCCCTATTAATGATCATCGCAATTATAATATAAAGGGAGAAGCTTTTGATGTAGGCGAAACTTTTTCCGGTGTTCCATATCATAAAGGTATTGAGGCGGTTGAAGAATTAAAAAAAATTATTCCTGAAGGTTTTACTTTAGTTGATATGTCTCTTAAATGGATTCTTTCCCACCCAGAAGTAACAGTTGTTATTCCGGGAGCTAAAAATTCAGATCAGGCTCAATTAAATACTAAAGCTTCAGATCAACACTCAATTGAAAATTTAATGAATCAAATTCAAGAAATTTATACCAATATAATTAAGCCCGATGTTCATCATCGATGGTAGCTATTTAAATGAGAAGACGTCTTAGATTAGGAATGATTGGAGGTGGACAGGGAGCTTTTATTGGAGCTGTTCACAGAATTGCATCAAGAATTGACGATCAGTATGAGCTTGTAGCTGGAGTTTTTTCCTCTAATCCTGATGTTTCTAAAAATTCAGCTGAAGAATTAAGAATTGATCCGAATCGTCATTACAAAAATTATGAAGAAATGGCAGAAATGGAATCTCTAAGAGAAGATAGAATTGATGTGGTTGCAATTGTAACTCCTAATCATCTTCATCACGATCCTGCAGTTTGTTTTTTAAATAAAGGCATCAATGTTATTTGTGATAAACCATTAACTCTTAATTTAAATGAAGCTCATTCATTAGTTGAGGTAGTTGAAAAAAGTGGCGCTCTTTTTGCTTTAACTCATAATTACACCGGATATCCTATGGTTCGTCAAGCAAGGGAGATGATCAAAAATAATGAATTGGGTCCCATAAGACTTGTGCAGGCAGAGTATGCTCAAGATTGGTTAA
>Ga0222670_1000064_pt1 | contig 47574 bp, 45 predicted proteins | sample AntAcemetagen732_FD_181148 | JGI IMG/M metagenome (GOLD analysis project Ga0222670, IMG submission 181148) | Saline water microbial communities from Ace Lake, Antarctica - #732 | ecosystem: Environmental > Aquatic > Non-marine Saline and Alkaline > Saline | place: Antarctica: Ace Lake... | reverse complement strand
CTAATACCCCAACCCAATACTTACACCTAATACCCCAACTCAATACTTACACCCAATCCCTAATACCCCCACTCAATACTTACACCCAATCCCTAATACCCCCACTCAATACTTACACACAATATTCCCACTCCATACTTACACTCCATACTTACACTCCATACTTACACTCCATACTTATCCCAATACTTACACCCAATACTTACACCCAATACTTACACTCCATATTCACATACCATATTCACACACAATTATTACACCCAATACTTACCCTTCCCCCAACACCCAATACTTAGATATAATATACAAGCAAATTTATAATTAAATATCTCGTATTATAATAGAGATGAAGAATACAAGTACCAAATATAAAAATTACATAATGTCTTGGCTACCAAAAATATATCCGTCTGGTAAGGATTATAATGAGATGTTGAGATATTGTTATCCATAAATAGGATACGAATTATACAAAATATAATACAATCATAACAATAACTGTATTATATTTTGATAACACAATAACAATACTTCAATATTGAAGAATAACAAACTTAAGAATATAAATATATACTTTAATATCATACCCAACATTAGAATGGAAGCTACAACGATATATAATATAGCAGCCGTGTCGTTTGGAGTGACAATAGTCATAGTTGGAATATATTTTCATCGCAGAGGACTAGAGGAAGCCGAAGTAGAAGAATCGTATTCGTATGCTGATTTATTGTCTTGAATATAGAGATTCATTCATTCATTCATTCATTCATTCATTCATTCATTTGAATAGAAACTTAAATATAAATCTAAATAAAATAAAAGGATATATAAATGTTCAGATTTCTCTCAACGTTAACCCTACTTATAACTATGTCAACCTTTAATTGTGTATTCACACGAATGAATGAATACGTTCCAATAGTTGATATAGAAGATTATTTAATAACCTATAACAACACAACCGAACCAGCAGCAACAACAACAACCCACACTTCATTAAGAGGACCACTTGTCCAAGCCTCTCCCCAATCCTTCACATGGTCAAACGTAGAAGGAATCAACTATTTAACAAAAAATCTAAACCAACACATACCTGTATATTGTGGAAGTTGCTGGGCACATGGGTCAATAAGCGCACTCGCAGACAGAATAAAAATCGCACGCAAAGCACAATGGCCTGATATCAATCTAAGCATTCAGTTTTTATTGAACTGTCAAATGGGAGGAACATGTAATGGAGGGGACCATTTAGCAACATACAAGGCCATACATGAATACGGGTCTATACCATTTGATGACTGTATGGTATATCAAGCGTGTAGTTCCGACTCCAAAGAGACCGCGTGTCAAGAAAATAAAAAGGATTTCGAATGTACACCCATAAACACATGTAAAACGTGTGATACATTTACGTCGAGGGGTGGGTCATGTTATCCAATTACTCATTATCCAAATGCGACGATATCCGAATTCGGAGCAGTGAGAGGAGCAGATGATATGAAGACGGAGATTTACAAAAACGGACCGATTGCTTGTGGAATAAACGCAGAGGAAATAGTAAATTACCAAGGTGGTGTTCTCAATCTACCCAACAAATTAAAGATGATAAATCATATCATATCTGTAGTGGGTTGGGGTTATGACCAATCATTGGACAAGCAATATTGGATAATTCGTAACTCATGGGGAAGCTATTGGGGTGAGTTGGGGTTTATGCGTCTAGTAGCCGGCGAAAATCAATTGGGTATCGAGAAATCGTGTGCTTATGCTATCCCAAAATCCTGGACAATACAAAATGTGCCGTGTTATGAAGACGGAAGCAATTGTGCGTAAGAAAATAACCGATTTATATAATTTATATAATTTATATAATTTATATAATCTAATCTAATCTAATCTAATCTAATCTATTTATCAATCTACTTTTTAGCTTGTAAGAGTCCAATATATTTCGAAAAAAAGTATAAGGAAGTAAACATCAATAATATAGCTAAACTTAAAACCGGATATTTCTCGTCAACAAGAACATTTGCTTTTGCGCCCACCCAAGAAAAAATCATATAAAAAAGGGTGATAATGAGTGCGACATACACATCAACATCTCCTGATTTCCAGTATTCATACACAGCCCCAATAGAAAGGGGAAATACCACCGCCAATAACGTAGTTCCGGCAGCCAAACGTTGCGTATTAGCTATACCCGTAAAGAGTAACATCATAGTAATATAAAATCCTCCAGCAATTCCTTGAAATCCGCCTAAAAATCCAACAATAGTTCCAATAATGACTGCGAGAATATATTTTATTACAGGATTCATATATAATTTAATGCTAAAAAATAAAAAACAAAAAATAAAAAACAAAAAACAAAAAACAAAAAACAAAAAACAAAAAACAAAAAATAAAAAACAAAAAACAAAAAATAAAAAAAGGAAGCATACTAATATTTCAAAAAACCACACCAGAAATAAAAAATTGAAGTTTTTTTTCCAAAAGAGATATGTGTAAAATCAAAAACTTATTGTTTTAAAAACTAAATCAGTAGCAAGTAAATATGAGTTCTTTCAATCCATTTAATCTCACGGCAATTCGTTCAGAATCATGTGTAAATGATGGTTGTTCCACTCGATTAGCACAGACACAAACACAAGCACAAACACAAGCACAAACACAAGCACAAGCACAAACACAAACACAGACACAAACCCAAGCCGCAGGTTCCGGACATACCTCGAGGGAGATGAAAAAAGAAAATAAACATCATCAACAATCAGGAGAAGAATGCTCCATTTGTATGGAGGAATTAGACAATGGCAAAAATATCGCAAAGACAAATTGTGGTCACAGCTTTTGTCTAAGTTGTTTAGTGAGAGCGCTCAAGAACAACAACACGTGCCCAATGTGTAGAGCCAATATCGAAGAGGAGAAGCCAAAGAATACCACAGCCATAAGATTGGATGATTGTGTCGAATTGATTAAGGATGAGATGGATATGTTTCCATACAGAGACCATTTGGACGCGATAACAATGTTTGACAATCCGACATCGAGCCTCAAGAGTATGCTACGAGTATTTGGAGTAGGTCTAGCAAAGAGCATCATTAATTTCCAAAATCAAGAGTTGGAAGACGAGGATATTTACGAAGAGGAAGAAGACGATGAAGAGGCAGAGGATGAAGAGGATCAATACCAAGAGTAATCGCTGTAAGCAGTAAGCATAGCAAGTAGCAAATAGTATTAGTTAGAAAATTTAAGAATTGTAAGCATAAAAAAGTTTTTTTATCAACGAACCAAACTTAAAATCAAAATAATAAAATATACGTTTTTTGTATAGAGGTTAATGGTAAAAAAATCGGTAACCAGAAAAGATAAGACAAGAAATGGGACTTTAACGGGGACTCTAATGGGGACTTTAAAGAAGAACAAATTTCAGTTATCAACAAATCCTTCCACACTGAGAATCATTAATAAATCAAAAGCGCAGTTTAATGCCTTGCTAGAAAAAAAAGACAGTCCGTTACTAAGACGTCTATTCAGGCCCGCAAATGTAGCCAAGTTAAAATTAATGCCAAAAGAAGTAACAGATATCACTACATATTCAGCCAGAATAAAGAAGGAATTTAGCGATTTGAAAAAAACGGTGACAAAACAACCGAATCAAGATTTTTACGACTACGTAAATTATCAATGGCTACAAGACCAAACGGAAAAATTGAAAAAACTACCTCAATATTACGTAGAGGTAGACGATTTCCGTATTATTCAGGACAAAGTGTATAAAGAATTATTAGGTTATACCAATGCTTATATCAAGGAGAATCCAGGTTCAAAAAAAGCGAAATCCATAGAGGCGGTAACCAACTGTATTCAAAAGGCAAGTAAACCGAAAGGATTACAACATTGTCAAGAGATACTAAAAGAAGTCACTCATTTTATAGAAAACGAAGATTTGTATGGGCTGTTAGCCTACTCGAATCAAGACGAAATATTTTCTTGGCAAGCACCCATTGTTTGGTCAGTGAGACCGGATGAAAAAAACGTGAAGAAATATATCAGTCATTTAAGTCCGCCTCAATTAGGCCTATATGATTATTTTATTTATATTGATGATCCGAACGACGACATAAAAACAAAAAAATTCAAAAAAGAATTCCGTGAAAAGTATTTCGACTTTATAGACAAGACCTTCAAAACAGTATTACCGAATGACTACAAAGATTTCAGCGCGCAAGACGTATGGGACGTAGAACTCCAACTATTAGACGCAATGGGTTGTGATAAAATAAAGAAGGAGGATCCGAATTATTACAATCTATTGACTAAGGAAGAGTTGGAAGAGGATTATGGCTTTAATTGGACATTATTTACCGAAAATCTGGGTAAAAAGACCCCCTTCCCAGGTGAATACTGGACGGGAAAATCCGGCTATAAAACGCCCCCAAATAAAGTCGTTGTATCAAGTTTAAATGCCTTGAAATGTACGGTAGAACTATTGAAAAAAAACTGGTCAACGAAACAATGGAAGACATATTGGTTATTTATCTACTACAAACAAATGTTACGATTTGATTGGGATTGGACAGATGTATACTATAATTTCTACGGAAAATTCGTAGCAGGCCAACCAGTAAGATTTCCCAAGGACATTTATTCAATATTCCCACTGTCGTTTTGTTATAATACATTTTTAACCGAGCAATATGTAGCCCATAACAATAACCCATTATTGGAAGTATATGTGAAAAATATGGTAGATGATTTAAAATATTTATTTGTAAAACGTCTGGAAAAAAATACATGGCTTTCCCCGTCGACGAAAAAGGCAGCCTTACACAAACTAGAAAAATTAGAAATTGTCATAGGAACCCCAAAAAAATTAAGAGCCGATCCCATATTAGATTACAAGACAGACGATCCGTGGTACAATATGGCTCTTTTATCAGGATGGAAAAGAATGGAATTTATAAAGTTAGAGGGTAAAGACGTGATAGATATTCCGGAAATAGATTGGAATGAGTTTAAATTAACAGGAACGCAATCGTATATGGTAAATGCGTATTACAGACCTACAAGCAATTCGATTTATTGCCCTCTAGCTTATTTACAGAAGCCGTTTATTGATATGGAACAAAGAGGAATCGAGTATAATTTAGCCTATATTGGATACACAATGGGTCACGAATTGAGTCACAGTTTAGATGATATGGGTAGTAAATTTGACGCGGATGGAAATCTAAATAATTGGTGGACAGACCACGATAGAAAGATATTCAAGAACAAAATCAAGGATGTAGTAGATCAATATGAAGATGCGGCCAAACGTGACGGAATAAAATTTGATGCTGACATAGGTGTAGGAGAAGATTTAGCAGACATATCAGGTTTGGCTTTAGCCGAGGAATATTTGTATTATTTCCAGTTAATACATGATGATATCCCATTGATAAAGAACATATCTTTAGAAGCATTTTATATCTATAGTGCGATTCAGTCAAGACAAAAAATCTTTGACAAAGCAATTCCTGCTCAACTAAAACAGAATCCACATCCTTTAGAGAAATATCGTTGTAATTGTCCCTTGTCGCGTTTATCATTATTTAGAGAATTATACCAAGTAAAACCGGGGGACGGAATGTATTGGCATAACATGGATATTATATGGTAGTTTAGGAATATTTTACATAAATTTACGAAAGAATAACAACAAATTTAAATTGTAATTTAATTGAGTTTAAATTTTTTTGTTAATAATATATATAAAATGGCAAAGTCAATGAGAGCAAGAAGAGCAAGAAGTGCATCTGCGTCTAGAAGACGTTCCGCATCCCGCGCTGCCGGCAAATCTGCCGCCAGAGCAAGATCTATGAAGAAGGCTGCCGCTAAGGGTGCTGCCCGTGCCGCCAAAGCCGCCGCCAGTGCTGCCAAGGCCGCCGCCAAGGCTGCCTCCAAGGCTGCTGGTGCTGCCCGTGGTGCCAGTGCCTCCAGAGCTGCTGGTGCTGCCGCCGCTGCTGGTAAGGCTGCTGGTCGTGCTGCCGCCGCCGGTAAGGCTGCTGGTGCCGCTGCCGGTGCTGCCCGTGCCGCAGGCAAGGCATAAGTTATTCAATTACTATAACTAATATAGTTTTTCAATAAAATAAAATAAGACTGATTTAGATAACAATTAATACGATTAGTTGTTATTTCATTAACCGAAAATTATATATGATAATTCAAACCATATATAATTTGTCTAAAACCCGTGTACAAACTCTTTAATCGTGTAACAATATACTTATTCTGATGCCTTAGCCTCAGCTTCTGCCTTAGCCTTAGCCTCAGCTTCTGCCTTAGCCTTAGCCTCAGCTTCTGCCTTAGCCTTAGCCTCAGCTTCTGCCTTAGCCTTAGCCTCAGCTAGTGCCTTTGCCTTAGCCTCAGCTAGTGCCTTTGCCTTAGCCTCAGCTAGTGCCTTTGCCTTAGCCTCAGCTAGTGCCTTTGCCTTAGCCTCAGCCTCAGCTAGTGCCTTAGCCTTAGCCTTAGCTTCTGCTAGGGCCTTTGCCTCAGCCTCAGCTTCAAACCTGGCTTGGGCTTGGGCCTTTTCAATACGTTCTTGTTCAAGCCGTTTATTTAATCCTAAATTCATTGAATTACTATTCATTCTAGAGCGTCTAGTATTAGTGTTAAACAGTCTGAACATACTATTATATATATATATATGAATACAGAATAATTCAATATTAGGACTGAAATAAAATCCGTAAGAAAACAATAGTGCTAATAAGAATAATTTTACAGATGAATAAGTTATTTAACATATTCGGATTTAACTGAAACCAATCACAATATAAGAAAAACGGACCGTACCAATTGTTAGTTTGCCATAAGTGGCGCTCGAGTTTGGTTAGAATACACCCCCTAAAATATATATTGCTTAATAAAATACCAATCCATATAACAATAATAGAATAGAATAAGTGTCCGATCGGATAAAAAATCAATAAACAACCACTTGTTAATTGGATTAATAAATGAACTAAAAAAACCAAAAATCCATTTAAATGATTGTTATCTGAAAATATTTTTAATGAATGTTCGGCAGTTTTTAATATATGTTTAATGTTTGTTTTTGAACACGTTGGAAACATATATCACTAAATTATTAGGTTATTAATTTATGTTATATAGAACTAAATAAATCGAATATGTCATTGAATAAGACCATCAACATATATTTCAAGAAAGTGGATAGCTTGTTGTTCGTTAGCAATTTTTTTGTAATAACTAAAGGGTGAGTTATTAATTGGTAATGAGAAATGATAAAAATTCCTTTTGAATTCAATATTAATTTCATCCAATTCCTGATATTTTTTATTCATAACAAGGTGGTTTGATTGAGAAGTTATAAATTGCCATTCATTATGTTTTAGTGGTTCCATAATATTCTTGAATGGTTCCATAATATTTTCAAATTTTGTATTAATAACACTATCCATTCTACACGGTTACTATATGAAAGCAATTATTAACTTTAAATGTATTTATTAATTATAATACGAATAAGCATAATAATAATTAATTAATTAACTAACAATTTTCAAAGGCTGTGTCATCCCCTGATAAACAAACCCGTCGTATGGGGACGGAACCCCACAACACCCAACGCAGGACTTGAACCTGCAACCCCCAGATTAGAAGTCTGATGCTCTATCCGATTGAGCCAGTTGGGCCGTTTTAGACCAAGTATAATTAATCAAATACAAACAAGTATTTTAATAATTAATAATAAATTATAAACGCTCTCATTCGGGATCGAACCGAAGACCTAACGATTAACAGTCGTACGCTCTACCGACTGAGCTATGAAAGCATATGGGTAACTTTATGAGGCAAACCCGTTCCTAACCCGTTCCTAACCCCAAGCTCCTACCGAGATTCGAACTCGGGTTTCAGGATTCAAAGTCCTGAGTGATAACCGCTACACTATAAGAGCAACAAAATATTTTATAGACTTATTCAGGTCATTACTCCTATGTGGTAGCTCCCTGCGTGAATTGAACACGCGACCACTACCTTACAAGGGTAGCGCTCTACCACTGAGCTAAAGGAGCCTCATTGTGACTGCTACGTGCTATTAAATATACGATATTTATCTATGTAAATATACGATATTTAAGTATATTATATGAAATAATTGCTGTGAGCACACGATAATCAATGAATACGTAACGAGGTTGTTACAATTTCACTTAATTACATAATATATACATACTGTTTCTTTAAATGATATTTTAGAGAAAGTATTAATTGTAAAGGTATTTAGAGCGCGACGCAATGTAAATGCCATTCAACCTGTCGAAACGTCAACCGGTCGAAACGTCAAGAAAAATTGAAGTTTTTTTACAGAATTTATAAAACGCATCATTCTAATAAACTTCCAAATATGGACTTCAAGAAATTTTTACAACAATCCGGTCTGGAGAGCAAACCCTATCAGGAAGAGGGTGTAGCTTGGTGTATATCTCGCGAACAAGAGCCGTCGGCAGACCAAGACCAAGACAAAGACCAAGACAAAGACAACTACTGCCGTGGCGGTATCATCGCGGATGAGATGGGTCTTGGCAAAACAATTATGATGATTGGTACCATTGTCAGTAATTTCAAAATGCCCAATCTAATCATTCTTCCAAATGTTCTTATCGAGCAATGGAAAGAACAATTCCAACGCACAACCGGTCATAGTCCACTCATTTATCATGGCGCCTCTAAAAAAATCCTGACCGCGGGCCAACTTCAACATATTCCCATTATACTTACAAGTTATGGCACAGTTTTAGCAGACGCGCGTACAGATAAAAAACTTCAACAAATCAACTGGGGTAGAGTCATATGTGATGAGGCACATCATTTAAAAAACCGTCGTACCAAAGTAGCCAAAGCGGTTGGCAACCTTAACACGAAAATAATGTGGCTCATTAGTGGAACACCTATCCAAAACCACATCAATGATCTATATTCACTGTTTGATATACTCAAAATTCCCAAATCAGTCTACGCGGATATAGACAAGCTAAAAGATATTATGAGTAAGATTGTGCTTAAGAGAACCAAAAAGAGTGTAGGTATTCAATTACCATCACTTCATGTGAATCGTATCAACACGAAATGGGCGAATATCCACGAGCAAAAGCTAACGGAGGATATCCACGACAAGTTAGGGTTTAGTTTGTTGAAACAAAAACCAATACCTATAAATATGCGTCTGTCAATGATGTTGTTTGCTAGGATGCTGTGTATCTATCCAAAACTCGCATCGACGCATCTCCATAAAATCAAGACTTTGGGTCATCTAACTGGCGACAATTTCGAAGGTATTAATCATAGTAGCAAGATGGACTCAGTCGTCAACACCATTGTTTCCAGAAAAGACAACGGAAATCGCAAAATCATATTTACGAATTTCAATGGTGAAATTGACCATCTTAAAAACGCATTGACGAGTAACGGTTTGTCTGTCGAATATATTGACGGGCGTGTCACGAGCAAGAGGAGGCGCCAGGAAATACTAAAACAAGACATTGATGTTTTAATTCTTCAAATTAAGACGGGAAACGAAGGTCTAAATCTCCAACAGTACAATGAGATTTACTTTGTGACCCCTGACTGGAACCCACAAGTCGAAGAGCAGGCGATTGCCAGATGTCATCGATTAGGTCAAGTCAAAGAAGTTCATGTGTTCCGTTTTGTAATGGAATGTTTCGACGCAGAAGACAGGACAGTAAATATAGAGATGTATTCTGAATCAGTTCAAAAGGACAAGAGAGAAATAGAACAAAAAACACTGAGTTGTTGAATAGAGAAGACAATGAGACGGTAATCAATAAATCCAATCCAATCCTACTCATTTGTTGTAACTGTAAAGTAATAAAATAATAAACTTTTTTATTCGATACATTGAATATACATCCAATATAAACGGCGGGAATTATATTAATGAACTTAAGATACTTAAAAGAATAAGTATATAAAATATAATAGGAACGCGGTGTTCTATTCATTTTATCTCGGTTTAGCTCAGGGGTAGAGCATTTGACTGTAGTAGTAGTTTATATATAACGCGCTGATGTTATCGAAATGTCACCGGTTCAAATCCGGTAACCGAGAAAAGATAATATTAAAACATTTTAATATTATCATATGATATCATATCATACCTAACAATCCCAATCACTTAGCTTCGCATCTGAATCATCCGAGTCATAATTCGGTTTACACATCATTAACTCGTTTGGCATTTCACCGGTTCCACACAGTCCACCTAGTCCAAATATAGTTCTCATTTGTAAGACCTCTTCATGTATTGTATTTTTTTGACTAGTCATATCACGTGTATTTCCGTCGCGACTTTTCAATATTTCATACAAAACACAATCCGAATCGATACCATCCTTAATATACTTTTCTTTACATCGTTTGAGATATAAAATCGAAGGTAATTCGTCCACGTTCCAAATAATACTAGAACAGCAACAACAACAAATATAAAAAAAGATATACAACATGTTAGTAAAAGTAGTTATTATAAATAGTCTAAATCGAAACTTGATTTTATTCTCCGCATTTAATATCTCCTGTTTAAACATATTATCGACATCTTTAAAGGCCGTCCCCAAATTAATCAGTTTCGAATTTACGGTTCGTTTTAAACCTTTGAAATAACGCCGTTTTTTTCGCAATTTTTGTAAAATGCCATTTATATTTTCTATATTAATGGACGTGGCACCATTGTTACCGCGTTTCAACATTTCGTGATTATATTGTTCGATGGAAAAATTGATACATCGGTTCAAGTAATTTAAATTGTTTTTAATATCTAATAACTGATTTGCCAGATACATTTTATATTCTTCAATCGTTTTTATCCACGTAAACACGTTGGTATTATATACAGTTGGAAATCGATAGCGAATATCTCTAGGAATGATAAATTGGTTCGTCTCTTTAATATCCTTAATCTTATTTTTGATATTTTCCATCTCACTGCGTATTTTGACAATAATTTCATTATGATTATTCATCTCTTCATCCGCAAAACTATAATCATATTCACCATTTAAATTTTTAAGTTCAGTCCTCAACTTATTCGTAATTTCATCCTTTTTATTCTTTTTTTCAAATAATATATCCTTTTTTATCTCTTCTTCCACATTGTGTCTCGTTGGCATATCAACAATTATGTTTTCATTTTTCGATTCTGTATGAATCAATGTTTTAATTTCTTCCATCTTCTTATTCGCCATCATAATTAAGTTATCCTCGCGCATTTTCTTTTCATATTCTTCATCGAGTTCAGCAAATATTCGGTCTTGTTTGTCTCTGATGAGAGCCAAGTTCTTGGCTATATTTTGTTTCTTCCGATTAGTAATCGTATGTCCATTAAAAGAAGACGTACTGAATAATAACGTATTTCCAGACAAGAATTCGGTTTGACTTTGTAGTTTGTCGTATTGATGCGATGACGTTTTATGAGCTTCGGACGCCGCATCTAGTTTCAAGTAATTTATAATAGCCAAGAGTAACGAACTAAACGCAGTTAAGCCAGATATCAATACCGAATAGTTATACATATCAGTTCCACTCAACACGGAACACGATGATGTAATAATAATAGTAGGTATCATTAATAAATTTAACCAAGTCGACGTATAGTGGCTGGCTTCCATATATAGAATTTTTTGACAACTTAAATAGGAGGCAATAATATCCAAATGATTTGATAATATAGTTACAATGTCCTTTTCAAATTGTTCATCTATAATACTCATAATGCGTTCCATTTTTAATTTTTTGTAATTCAAAGTAGGAAACAAGTATTTTAATTTAATCTTGTTTTCGTTTTCGTTTGGAAAATAGTTTTCAGACAAACGTAAATCGTATTCGTTTAACTGAACACTTCCCGCATCACTTTTCTTATCTACTTCTATATTATTGCGCTCGTTCAATGTAACCCGTGTTCCAAGTTTGACATCTATATTTTTACGGCTTAACTGAGGGTCACTTTCACTTTCACCTTCACTTTCACTTTCACTTTCACCTTCACTTTCACCTTCACATTCATTATCGGAACAATTTACATTCATTAATAGTCTACGTTTCGATTTTGGAGTGGATACACTGATAGAAAAATCTTGACCACCTAGTTCAATATCTGTATAATCTGTATAATCTGTATGACCTGTGTGACTCATATTATATATAATAATTTTTTTAAATATAATATAACCTAAAATGAACTAACCAACCAACCAATCTAAAATGAAATAAAAAATATTTTAATGAGACGCACCAAGCGCTCTATCTAAAGGTGTTCCATTAAGACTGGAGTTGCCCATATACTTGCTGGTTCCCCCTTTCATTCTTTTTGTGTTTTTATTTTTGCGACAGAAAGATCTCTTTTTACCACTGGAATATTTACATCCAGAAGTTCTACGGCAAGTAGCACGACCTTTGCCACGGCAAGGAGATTGTCTTAATCGTCGGGTATAAGAATGTCTTCTTGACATACCTCTTTTACGCATAGAACTTGTTTGGACCATTATAAAGTATAGAGAGAAATTAAATGATTACGCATAAATTACATATAAAATATTCTAAACAATCATCTAATATTTAACGCCCAGTCGAACCAAACCCGCCATCACCGCGTTCAGTCAGTCCAAGTTCTTCTTTCGTTGCGACCATAACAACCTTGAATGGTGTAAGTGTGGGGTGGCAAATTTGAAAATATCTGTCCAGAGCATTCATATCAAACGAGTCGGAATTTCGGTCAATATTATCTACAAATGCTGTAATTTCACCACGATAACCGCGGTCAATAATACCAACCGAGTTAGATAGGCGAATAGGTGTCTTAATAATGCTGGAACGAGGATATAGGTAATAAGCTTGTGGTGTTCCCTCACCAGAATACATGGCACAATGAATGCCAAGTGGGATTTTATTGCTACATGTCTTTGTAAGATGAAAATTTCTGGGAAGTCCTAAATCAAATCCGGAATCCGCAAATGGTTTGTAAATGTTGTCATTATGGTCTTGAATACGCTGTCTATAAAACACACGTAGTGTTTCGTGTTCGTGGGGAACAAATATTTTTAAATATATTTCAGGAAAGGCCGTCATTATTGTAATATAGTAACTAAGAATAAAGCTTTATATACGTTCAATTTTATTTTACAAGTGAAACATAAAAAATGTAATAAATATAAGAACCCTAATAAATGTAAGAACTACCCTCCGAATGAACAATAACAATAATAACAATAACGATAACGTCCTTAATATTGAAAATGATAGACCATATTCAACTTCGTTTTCATCGTCATCGTCATCCTCGTTTTCGACATGTAATATGCGCGACGAAAAATTTGCGTCAGTCGCACTAACCGTTGCTGAAAATTCGAATATGAAATATCATCAACACGGTTGTGTAGCAGTAATTTGTGGAAGTATAGTTGCTCGTGGTTGGAACACATATGGGTGTCAACCAAACGACGAATACTGTGATAATACATGTAGTTGCCATGCGGAAATAGATGTAATGAGGAAATTGGAAAAAATATTACTAAAAAAACAGGTAACCTTGTCAAAACGAAATATACGAAACTGTTTTTTGGGAAGGATAAGTATGTATGTGGTAAGAAAAGATAAATACGGTAATAAATATAAAGATTCTGCTCCGTGTGCGAGATGTGTACGATTTATGAAATCATTGAATATAAAAAATCTCATCTATAGTAATGCTGACGGAACTCTGACAAAATGTCGTGTTAGAGACTATGAAACGACGTATATAAGCCAAGGAGGACAATATATAGAACAAGGTATGATAGACAGATAGAGAATATATGTCATAAGAAAATATATTTGACTCAAAAAATAAACTAAAATATATTTTATATCAGATTAGCAGTTTAGTATGCTTATGTATTAGGAGTAACTCCCCCAACGTTGGGATTAGGGTAATTGGAACTTCGTTGAACTAATTGCGTGAAATCAGCAGGACCAGTAGTATATCCAGGAGTCCAGTCCGGAGGTAACGCCCCATCCGCCATTGCTTCTTGCCAGGTCAAATAGTTTGTTTGGCAACCAATACCAATATTTGAAGTAGACTTCGTCCCATTTTGTCCGGTCATATTATTGTGATTTAATTTCATAGGGAAAGGTTGTTTATTCGCAGGTGTGGGGAGACATTCCTTTCTGTATACACCTCCAGTCTGAATATATTGACCTTGACTTTTGGCAAGTTGGTTGAAATTCTTGGCATAGGGCATACGAATATACTTTTTAGTTCCAATATAGTAAGAGCAAGCATTCTTATTACCAGAACAAGAGTAAATAAGAGATCCGGATGGGTCATATACAGTTCCACACTTGCCATTGTTCTGAATATTTGAAAAGACGACACTCCCATATTTTTGCGTCAAATTACGAATATATGTAGCTTGGTCACGAGTAACAATATAACTGTTATCATCTTCTTGAACCCAATAATTTGGATACGTTCCCTTAGTCCATTTATATTTCGTGTCAATCATACCGGCCGTATTGAGAGATGATTTTTTGATGATTTGATTGTCGTTAGTACAACAGCTACCCGAATTTAACGGAACATCGTAATATTTACCGCCACTACCCCCATTACCCATAGGATGGGTACCACGAAAAGGAGTTCGTGTAGTGTTAGAAATCATTCTAAACTGACCTACGGCACCAATATTCCTGTAACCTCCATTTAATGAGAAGCCGTCATCACCGCGTCCAGAGATAGGAGCAAATCTCCTATTACTGCGTGACTTTTTTTTGAGAGTAGCAATAGACATATAAATTAACATTAGAAATTAAAAGAAGAGAATTTACATTCCAAATTAAAAGAAGGATTGGGGAATTCATATCACAAGAGAAACAAACGTCTTTGTTTGGGTTCTTTAATCATACAATGTTTTAACGAAAGATAAATCTTTGTATGTTGATACTCATTTAAAACGTCTTGATAAACCGAGACATTTTGATAAACATAACCGACTTCCTCGTTTGGGTAAGAAGTAAATACATCGCACACCCGTGTTTTTGAATTTTTCAAACAAAAAAGAATAATAATAGCTAAACTATAAAATGCGGAAGTATAGTAGGCTGAAAATGGAAGATTCGTATTAGGAATGAATTCTGGTGGTAAAAATGAATTATGTACATCGTAAAAATCTGTAATGAGTATCGTCTTATTTGAGCGTATCGTGTAAAGTTTATTAACATTACAAAAATAAAAGAATTGTTCATCAATGACCATAACATCATTCAAGTCAATAAAGGAAATGGCTATATTTTTTTCAAGTAAAAACTGAATTTGAGTATTCATAGAATGTAATAGGAGAGTAGCCGTGTTTATAGTGAACCGATTCGATTGAATAAAATCGTATAGCGATGATATAGAATTGGAATAAGATAAACTGAATTTATCATTACATTGGAATGATTGAAACAAGATTGAAAATAAAGGATGTTCGTTACCGCCTGTAATAGTAGACGTAGAAGAAATAGTATATAGAGAATTTTCTTTTTCGATGTTCAAAGAGCCAATAATCATAATGAATAATTATAGGTAATATAGATAATATAACATAATATGTTTAAATTAAAAAATATTTATAAAGAGTAATATTTTTTAATGTTTGCTTTTTTAGTTGTGTTTTATTCTAGATAGCGCACATTTCCAAAACCACGGAGTATCATATACGATTTTAAGAGTTATACCTTGAATAAACTTATTTTTTATAATGTTAACGTCTGGATTATCGTACCAAAAATCAAAGTGTATAAATACTTTTTTGAAATTCTTATCGGAATTGTTTGGTACGATATCCACTCTTTTGACAAACCCTAATTTAAGTCTATTTTGAAAAATATCAATAATAAATGCGACAGAAATATGTTTGAAGACACGTGGAATACAAATAGAGGGACGCTCATCTTTGAAATGAGTTATGGGATTAACTGACAAATTGTTTGACATAAAGATAATATATTAATTATGGAATAATTAAAATCAATTTTTTATGAAGATAACCCTGACTCATAATCATTGTCATAATCATTATGATGCTGTTTCCTGTAGTATATATAAATAATTATTATTATTTTAAATAAAGTCAATTAGTAACGGATACAAATAGCTGTTAGGAAACGGATATTTTTTTTACGGATAATATCCAAACTCCATATATATGAATAAAATAGTGTTTAACTTATTTTAAAACTAATTAATATTATAAATAATCGGTTTAAGGATATTGGTCTTAATAGTTTATATATACGCAATAGCTTACTACCGTCGGTACAACCCAGTCCACCACAAGACACCACAATACATAACAACACATAGCAAATATGGGACGTTTTGATAGTTTAAAAGATAATACATTTTCTTCAAATGAACGCAGAGAAACTAATATGCCTAAACGCAATAGTTCAATGAGACCAGATAATAGACCGTATAATAGAACAAAACAAACTGCTTCTACTGCTTCTACTTCTACCACGATGATTATAAAAGAAGAAGACTTTCCTGAAATGATAACAACGGCAAAGCACAAGACAGTTGAACTCCAATCAACTGAACCTATTTCAACTGAACCTATTTCAACTGAATCGACTTGGATAAAGGCTATGAAGAAACGTGAGGAAGATGAACGAAATCAGGGAATTTTAATTAATCAGATGGACCCCAAATATTGGCGTGGAGCCGCATGGATAGGTCCGATGTTGATGCGCCAGGAACAACATCCATCTGATTGGTATGAATATATTGAAACTGTTATGAGAGGACATTCGAATAGTTTCATAGTTCCATCTCGCAACATTGAATTCAGTAGAGACGGAAAGAACTGGTATAATAGTTGGGATGAAACATTTTCAGATGAACAATTATATAACATATGTTACGAAGAAGATGATGCGGCTTACTATGAAATAGTAAATATTCTAGATCGTGAATATGAACGAACGCGTGATGAATCGTATAAACATTACCTCGACACTGGTGAATTAGATAGAAATGCCATAGCAGAATTGGAACGTATATCATATGAGAAATATGCTGAACAATTTGATTATGTAGAAGAGGATGTTCCAGAGAATGAAGACATATTGAGGGTAGAAAATGAGGAATATTTAGAAGATGATTAGAAGATGATTAAAAGATGATTGGAATATGATTAGTTTAATTTAAAATGGAAAAATATTTAAATTAAATAATGGTAGCCGACAAAGAATATGAACAATACGAAGAATATGAACAATACGAAGAGCCGTCGGCAGACAAAGACAAAGACCAAGAGCCGTCGGCAGACAAAGACCAAGAGCCGTCGGCAGACAAAGACAAAGAAAATGAAATAATGAATGTAGATTGGATAGAAGAATACGAAGACGAAGAAAAATATTACACCATGTTTTACCCTGAAAAAACGAACGAAATAAAGGTGAATATGTTATATGTAAATAAGACCAATGAATTAGAAAAAATAAGAGAAAAAATGTTATACTTATTTCGAGAAAACGAAATAAAAAAGGAGGACTTAATAAAACTAATAACAGAAAACAATCGTATAGATAAAGTAAAATACAAATTGATAAGTATTATGATATATAACATGACGTTGACTCATCCGGAAATGAAGCATTTTTTGACTAGTCCAGATAAATATGATTTTATAACGAGTTTACGAAACATTGAAGACTGTCAATTACAGCCATCTGTGAGTTGTCTACAAGAGTTGAATAACGTGTATATAATTTTTACAGAGGAAGATATAGAAGAGAAAAAAATGGTGGCAAATACAAAACGAGTAAAGTTTAATTTATTACATAACAAGACGAGAAGACGAAAAAACATAGTAAGATAGTTCGTATGTCAGTCAAATACTGTAGTAAATACATTTAAAGAATGAATGATAAATATTATATACGTGATTATGTCAGCATCAACAATTGTGTCAGCATCATCAATTGTGTCAGCATCAACCCTAGTATCCGCATTAGATCAACTGAATAATAATCAATATGGGGAAAACAATCATATTGAGTATGCCTGGAGTGAAATTCAACAAGAGAAGATACTTCAACTAAGTTTTCAACTAGTAAGAACGAGTGATCCAACTCGTAGATATAATCTAGCAAACAAGTTCAAGGAGTGTTTTCAAAATGGAAGTATTGAAGATAGAAAAATACTGATAAAGTTGCTAGCTCATACGCGCGATATAGAGGAGGGTAAAGGAGAATATGCTCTCAGTTTTGCGATTATCAAAGCACTGTCAGAATACGAAGTATATAGAGAAATGTGTGTAGAGTTAATGTGTAATTTTGTAGGGGTATCTAGTAATTCAACGAAGGGGGTTAGTCAGAAGCCAATGGGTAGTTGGAAAGATATGAAATATTTATTTAATGAACTTCAGTCATGTCCAACTGAACTGATAGATATAATCAATACACAGCTACGTGAAGATATTAATGATATGAATAATAATAAACCATGTAGTTTGTTAGCCAAGTGGATACCTCGTGAAAAAAGTAAGAAATTTGGATGGATACACAAGTTTTTGGCTAGGAATTATTTCGAATGTGTGGGTTGGGGGGCATCTGGATGGAATAAGGGCGCAACAAACAAGGCACAAACATACTACAGAAAGGTCGTTAGCACATTGAATAGATATATTGACACGGTACAAGTGAAGCAATGTGGCCAAGTTTGGAAAACGATTGATTTTGACAAGGTAACTAGCATCACAATGATGAAGCAAAGAAAGTCATTTTTAAATGATAAAACCCTGAATGATAATGATAGAATTATTTGTCGACAACATTTATTAGATTATATGGAACAAGTGAAAGAGGGAACCAAAGAAATAAAGGGTCGAAGAACAAGTATGATTGACTTCATAAAGGCGGCACTTCAATTAAAGAATGATACTGATAATAATAATACTGATAATAATAATACTGATAATGATACTGATAATGATAATGAGAATAATAATAATAATGATGAGCATGAACGATTTCTGATAAACGAAGCCTGGAAAAATAACAGTAAAGATACAAAATCGCTTGAAAATATGATTGCGATGGTAGATACATCGGGATCTATGGAATCCGAAAATAGTCAACCCCTTTATAGTGCGATGGGTCTAGGAATTCGGGTAGCAGAGAAATCAAAGTTGGGAAAAAGAATAATGACCTTTGATACGAATCCAACCTGGTTAAACTTGGAAGGTTGTAAAGATTTTGTAGAAGAAGTTCACACAGTTAGGAATGCCGGTTGGGGAATGAATACCAACTTTCATAAAGCAATGGACCTAATTCTAGACCAAATAAAAGTAAACCGTGTTCCAGCAGAAGAAGTAGAAAACCTTGTATTAGTAGTATTCTCAGATATGCAGTTTGACGCAGCAGAGAGAAATGAAGAGCAACTGTTTGAACAACAACAACCACCGAGTGAACATGTCAGACAAATATTGAAAAGGAAGTTTCATGACGCTGGAATCGAAATTTGTGGAAAAGGATACAAGATGCCCCATATTCTATTTTGGAATTTAAGAAGCACAGATGGCTTTCCAGAACTATCCTATCAAGACAATGTCACGATGTTGTCTGGATATAGTCCAATGCTGCTAAATTCATTTCTTCAAGAAGGAATGGCTGGTTTAAAAGATGCCACCCCTTGGAATATGTTATTAAAGATGTTAGATAATGAAAGATACAATCATTTGGAAGATTTGGTAAAGTAATACGTTGTAATACAAGACAAAACATTTAAAAACACCGCCATACAAATAACTACATCTAAACAAAAATGGATATTTTTAGTGATATAAGTTCAAATACTTTAATTGATAGAGGAAATGATAACAACACAGATATGTATTTTCAAAATATGTTAGACCGTTATCTTCTAGGTTCGTTTTTATTGGAAAATCAAGAACAGCCAGATATAATGAATACGTCATTAAATCAAGAGAACAGATATAAAATTGTCATATCAGATGAAGGCAAGAAATTATTAAAAATAGAGAAATATACAAAACCAGGTTGCTGTTTGAATGAGATTTGTCCCATTAGTCAGGAAGAGTTTACAGATGGCGATAATATAACTATATTACCATGTAATCATGGATTTACAACGGGGGCAGTAGAAAAATGGTTAGAAACGCAATGTCCTGAGTGTCCTATATGTAGATATAAAATGGATAGTATCGAAGTAAAAAATAAGGATTATTGTGAAGTAACCGAACTTCCCATAACTTTGTCTAGAAATACATTTTTTAATTCATTAAGTTCGTTGGAAAATATCACCCATCCATTTGGTAGAAATCAACTCTTTAATACCATACCACATTCCTATCTTGAAAATATCTATCGTAATCGATTAGAAGATGATGATGCTAATGAGGCCTAATGAGGCGTAAGAAGACAACAATACTTGTATTATTAAATATTATTAAATATTATTAAATATTATTAAATATCATCTACATCAACATACTCGCCATCATCCATTACAACATTTTGGTTGGACATAACTGTATTCGCATCATTACCACCACTAGTCTTTTGAACAGCAGCTACGGTTTCCATTAATTCCTTGTATTTTTCGGTGTCATCATTTCCAAAGGCTATCTCGTCATCATCTGCTTGGTTAGTCTTAGATTCATTCACATTATCATATTCGCTCTTAAGTAGTAAGAACTTAGGGTCGCCTGACCGCTTTAATTTTTGTTTTTCAATGTCTGTATATACTTCGAGTAAATCAAATTTTGGTTTATCGGAGGAATCAAAATCTCTTTTTCCAATCATAACCCACGTTCCAAGACTGACAGTATTATCTCTCTTACCCTTGCCTCTAAATTTATTTCTCATGACACATAGTCTTTCTTTACTTTCTGTATCATTCGCATAAAACATACCACTGCCGAGTAACTTTGTAACTACGGCATATAATTCACCTTCTTCTTGTATTAACCGTATTTTTCTATCAACTGGAGCAGAAACGAATTTGCGCCCCATTTGCTTAGATTTATTACCACCTGTTAGATTCTTGACCATTTTGTCTACGTTATAGAATAAAAAATAGGCTATTCAATCTCTTCAATTTTTTATTTAATGTTTCTTATTATTTTCTTATTATTTTCTTATTATTTTCTTATTATTTTCTTATTATTTTCTTATTATTTTCTTATTATTTTCTTATTATTTTCTTATTCGTAAATATATCATCTTGTTTATTTCAATTCCATTCAATATCGAAACCGAAAGTCGTCCTTAAATTCATAAATCGTTTTTTGCGTGAAGATGGATTCATACCAGCTTTTCCAGTTATGACTAGACATATGAAGGATACGTTTGCTATCCGTTTCATTAGATTGTTCGTCTGGTTCATATCCATATTGTCTATAAAAGTCTTCCAACTGTGATTCATCATTCAATATGATTTTTTCCGTTTCATTATCAATCGTAATATCATATCGATTAAATCGTTCCGTCCAAATGGGACAACAGTACGCATAATATTCCCAATGATGATAATAACGTTGGTTCATATCAGAAACGTTGTCTCTCAACAGATGAAACGACGAACATAGCGGGTCAATCGTATATAAACGTTTGTATTCGAGTGTTTTATAAACCTGCGGGCAGTTGTATTTATCTAAAGGAACAAGTTCATTCTGGATTTTCATAAGTTCATCATATTCACTATCACTATAGGCAAAATAAATCTTCTTTTTATTAGTCAAATTAGATTGAATATAATGAGGATGAAATGTCAGCAAACAAATAATTGCCCATACTTTGTGGACATAATTTGTATATATGTGTTTGTGCTCGTTTTGCCCATTGCCAGTTGTGTCTGAATTTAATTCATAAAAGCCTTCTTGAAAGAAGAGGTGTTGTTCATCTGATAGTTTAAAATATGTTTGAATCGCTTGAAATAAATCCAGCTCGACAATATCCGGTAAAGAAGATACCGCAAAATGATATAACTTCTTGTCAAGAAATCGAAATAGCCCATGATACTTATCGGGTATTGTAGAAAGCCATTTAGGTTTCTTCCCTTTGAAAATATGAGTAATTTCTTTGATATTATAATCATACTGTCTTGTTATAAATACTTCCGTCGATGAAGTCGTCTTCATTTTAAACAAGTTTTTAGTGACAGTTAAAATGCTTTTAAAGTCGCCACCAAGTGACTTTTTATATAGAAACGGTTCAAAGTCTGGATTGAGAATATAATAGAAATCATAATAAATAAACCAAATCAAATCCCAACTTTGAACTATAAGCCCAGATAAATATAGTTCGGACATCCAAAAATAACATTCATCTATTGATTCTGCTTTGAGGAGACTAGAAATGAAGGATAGTCCAACTTCATCAAATAAATATAAATATCGCGTTAAAATAACTTCTTTAGACATAATCGGTAAATTAATACTATAATAAAACTAAAAATAAATGAATTACTAAATTTCAATTTTTTATTATATAAAGTAAATATATATTATGGCAAACGCATGGAGAGAGCACGTTAAGAAGACTATGTCTGAGATGAAATCCAAGGCAAAGGGTGGTAAGATTATGTTAAAGGATGTTTTGAAGGCTGCTGGTAAGACTTACAAGAAGGCTGGCAAAGCTGCTGCCTCCGGTGGAAAGAGCATGAAGAAGAAGAAGAGAACTGTCAAAAGACGCAAGTCCTCTAAAAAGCGTTAAACAGTTTGTTTTCTTTACTAACAATTAGTTTGACTAGATTGAATTTAATGATATATGATTAAATTCAATGATACCAGAATACATTAGCCAAATACATTAGCCAAATACATTAGTGTGAATATCTTTTAACAAATCAACATGTCTATCTTTAAAAGAAGAATGAATATAGGTATGGAATAGATTGTATAGAGAGAAATGTTTCAATAAATCCGGATAATGAATAATAAAGAAATAACAAAGAGAATAATATGTCCAATAATATTTAAACTGAAACAGGTATTGGATAACTTGTTCGGAATTATACTTGTGAAAATAGGAGATAATGTTCTTGAATGTATTTATTTCTATTTTCTCTCTACCTTTCATAAACAATTCTAAAATCTGGTCAGTATCTTGTTCGCACAAACATTCAATTGGGTTGTGAATGAGATAGGTAATGACAAATACATCAAAGGATATATATGGATTTTGTAGTAGGAGAGGAGAGAAATACAGCTTTAAATGGTTAGTTTGAATAACGGGGAAATAAAACGAATATGAAAAGTCGGTTAGTTGGGGTAGATTATCGGCATACGAAACAAAGGGTTGCTGGCTCAAAGTAAATGAAATATTGTGTTTATGAAGAATGGAGCAAGAATAAAAAATATGATAGAGTGATTTTGCGAAAGTAGAGGGCAAGCTAGAATAGATGTTATTAGTAGTTAAATCAATATTTTTATCAAAATAAACCAGTTTATATTTAATTTCTCTCTGAACCAAGTTAGAATTAGTCGTTGGTAATATTTTATAATGTTTGTCTAAATTTTTGAATGTATCTATCGGTAAAAAATACAAAAAGTACATTGGAATTTGTTTGATTTTTTTAGAAATAGAAATATAATTATTGAGAGGAAATGAATTTTCCAAGAATAAAGTCATTACTATTTATTATATTAGTATCTATCGTGAATTAATAATGGTTAATTTTCCGTAATGATTGAACGACAAACAGACATTGTATCAGTAGCCGTATCAGTAGCCATAGTCGTAGCCATATCCGTATCTTGTCTATAAACAGCATCACAATTATCTTCTTCGCGCACAGCATAGCGGTTTTGTTTGAATAGGAAATACCTATTTTTATATGTTTTCTTTAATTTTGAATATATATCTTCGGCAACAAGTTCTTCTTGTAAAAGTCGTTCTGTTTCGTCATTCACCAAGTTTTCATATTCCATACAAAATTGTTCATAAGCAATAGACGGTTTAAAACACGGAAGATAATAGTTGGTATTAATATGCTCATCCATCGCATCAATCATATCATGTTCTAGAGAAATATACTTGCGACGTACTTTAGCGTCCTTACTACTGGTCTTCTTACGAAAATAATATCTTCCACTTTTATACATTTTACCGATAATATCCCCATCATAACCGAGACCTTTCAATCGTCCAACTTCTGTGTCAATGAGTTCATCATTGTTCATGAGCCATCGCGTCCATTCTTCCTTATAAGTATGTCTATCGTCATACTGGTGAAGTTTAGCAAATGGATACAATTGGTTCGCAAACTCATCAGAGAATTTAAAGCGGAATATGACATTATCACTAGTCATAGTTAAGTTAATATAAATTAAGGACCTGGACGACAGTAAGTATTAAGATACTTCAATAAGTATTGATACTTTCAATAATTATAATTACATTGCTTCAATTTTTTTGCTAATAATAAATAATACTAATACATGAAGTTGTTATATTCTCTAGAAAGTATTCCGTATTATAATTCCATTCAACAAGAATATACAAATATTCTAACTTTGAATAAGTCACCGGACGGGCCTCTAAAGTCCATTACAAAAACAGTGAGAATGAATAAGCTATCTCCATTTGAAACCTATAATAATATATGTCCCAAACCAAGTTGTGTTATAGGTATCGCGCAGATAAACAATCCGAGCCATCTTATGTGTATCGACGATTTACCCAATTTGTTCGAATTTTTAATCAATAATGGTTATACGATAGATAATTCCGTCACTAAAGTACTACAAAAAAGCAACATAAAAATGAATGGAAATCTAATTTGTATGATTCAGTATGAATGATGTAATAATTAGCCATCCGTAATTAACCGACAATAATAAATAAAAATTGAATTTATTTAAAAACAGTAAATGAATTCAATTATAAAACATGAACGTGGACAAATCATCTGAAATATCCAATAATACAAATACATCAACTAATCGAATATCAAAATCGTATAAGTTTGAGACAAATCTATTGAAAGTATCTAAAAGTAAGGATATAGAAGAGGCAAAAAGAGAATGGTGTGAAATATACACGGAACACAGAGAAATAAAAACAGGGTTATGTATATGTCAGCATACTCTCAAAAACATAAAGTATATGTATAACGTATCAACAAAACAAACGATTAGCGTTGGAACGGGATGTTGTCAGAAATTTAATTTAGATATAAATACACTTACAAATGATATATTAAAATCCACTTTACAAAAACTAATTGAGAAGGGCGAATATAAAATTATAAACGACATATTTGAATATACAAATGATGTTCAAATACAACTAATTAATAATATTAAAATAAAATACAAAAAATGTCCATTTAATTATGACAGCTTAACGGATTTAAAGAAGAATGTTAAAAATTTAATAGATGAATACGATTTACAATATTTACAAGAAGTATATAACGATATTGATAACTTAATAACCGAACATTTGACATTAAAGGAGCATAAACGCATAGAAGATGAAAAGATACGTATAGCCAACGAAAACTCACGAATAGAACGTGAGAATATAAGGAAGGAACAATTAGCATTAAACGAGCGTAAACGTGTGGAAGATGAAAATATACGTATAGTCAACAAAAAGGCACGTATAGAATGTGAGAATAAAACGCGCCTCATCGAACCTATCAAGCATAAAGTAATAATGACAGAAGAAGAGCAACATCTAGAAATATCCAATTATATTAACTCACTTACGGACCAAGAAAAACAAACACTTGAAATAGCAAAATCCCATTTAGGTACATCATTTAATATTATGAAGAGTATAGGGTTTTTAAGTTGGAAAGCCAACCAATAACCATAACCATAACACGTAAGTATCTTTCATAAAAACCAAACATATATATATCGCTTAAAAAAAGGAACTAAGAAAAAGGCACTACGACGAGCTACCTACGCTTTCTCGTTTTTCTATTTTCACTACGACTCGATTTTCGTGAACCATTACTTTTATGCGGTTTATTGGAAGACGTAAAACTAAGTTTTGGCAATGTCGTATGGAACATTTTCATCGTTTTTCTGAGTCGTTTTCCCCCATTTTGTATTTTAGAATGAACTGGTTTCATATTATACTTTCCACCTTTCATAGGACTACTATTAATAGAATCGGTCTTGGTACTAGCATTGGCACTAGCATTGGTACTAGCATTGGCACTAGCATTGGCACTAGCATTGGTACTAGCATTGGTACTAGCATTGGTGGTAGCACTAGCAACGTCTTGACGACTAGCTTCTTTTAATGTATTTGCTGCGTTATCTACCGCGCCTAATATACGTTCTTTACCTTTCTCAGCAGTAGCCTCTGTATCTTTTATAGTTTGCGCGCTAGTAATTACCATAGGACCGCTTTTTTCCATAAATACTTTAAACGTTCGTGTTAGCGTATTAAATCCCTTACCAATGGCAATAAATAAATCAATGATTCCTCCTACCCAAGGTATTTCAGCTAAAAACGCTTGAATAACTGAAATACCAGTACTAGTAGCACCCGATACAAATTTTTCTGAAACTTCCCCTAACATTTCCGTTCCTTGGTCAGCGACTTTATTTACTTGTGGTCGTATTTCTTTTAGTATTTCAATCATTGTCACGGCAACAGCTTGTGCTATTTCTTTTACCGCTTCCTTTGTTGCTGGATTAGTTGACAATTCTTTTAAAACCCCAGCAAGTAATAATACCTTTTTGTTCAATTCGGGACTTAATTCATCTAAAGGAGTATCCAATAGATTTGCCTCTCCTGTCATATCCATAACAACATCTACTAGTTTAACCATCACATCACCCGTCCATTTTACACCCGTTTTAAATCCAACTTCTCCAATATCCTTCATTACGGTAAATGCCTTTATGGCCAATTCTTTGCTCTCATCTCCTAAAGTCGATACGCTCAAATCTTTTGAAACATTGCCAATCGACGCATTCGAATCAATCGGGTTTGAAGCAGTAGCGTTTGAAGCAGTAGCGTTTGAAGCAGTAGCGTTTGAAGCAGTAGCGTTTGAAGCAGTAAGCTTTTTAATTTGTTCATTCGCACCGCCAATTAACTTGTTCAATACATCAGCCTGTTTTTTTATACTATCGGTATCTGTATAACCACGAGCCTTACCACCCATCTGACTCTCATTGCGATCGTTGCGACCGTTGCGTTCCGTTTCAACCGCAATCGCCGTGTTTTTCATATATTTGGTAGCAGCCTGAAATCCGTGTAAGACATCATTTATTATAGATAGAATGGCCACTGTAACATACGTCATTGTAGACTTCGCATCAGACTCAGAACCAGATTTCGCATCCATCGGACTGTAATATATACCACTCGCCTCTTGTCGCTTTAAATCTTCCAATTCGTTATTAGCCTGTTCAATGAGTGCGCGTTTTTTTAATATAGCTTCATTTACTATCATTTTTATTTTTTCATCTGGATTAGGAACATTTAATAAATCAATCATATATATTCTACCTTTAATTTTTTTTCGCCATTAATTTCTTAAATGTTTCGTAATCCATCTTCTCCATAGGTTTTTCGAGTTTGTAGTCATTTGTTTTTATAAACGGAAACTCACTCACCTTTCCGCCATAAGAATATCGATTTGCGTTTTGACGCAAAATAAATTTCTTGTTTATGGTTTTACTTCCACCAGAACCCTTTCTATTATAACTTTTAAAAGAAGCAAATAAACTATCCGCTTTAACCCCAACCAACAACTTTGTTTTGTTCTCATTCGCAATAGATGTCTCCCTAGCTACTTCCAATTCCTTTTTGATATCAACGACAATCTTTTTACAATGATATGTTAACGCGTATTTTCTAGCGACAGTTTCCAAATACAAATACGGCACATCCTTTGTATCACAATGATATATAAACGACTCCTTTTCAAAGTCATAATACATAATAATACGACCCTTTGGTGTCATTTCAAACAATACACTGTTTTTTAACGACTGAACACAATCTTCTTCCAAATCTTCACTCTCCATCTCTTGGAATTTGTCATAATATTTGTTTTCATATGAAACGTCTTTTGACTTATCTTTATCTTTCGCCAGGTCAGACGCCTTGTCAGTCAACTGATTATTATTAAGCAATGAAAAAATACTCATAGGTAGCTTCATATCTGATAAATTCGAATAAAAATAGTAGAATAACACAGAACTAACTGCCACACCACTTGTAACATATAGCATATTACGGTCAACTCTTTTTGATATAGTTGAAAATATGCTAGTATTCATACTTTGAAACATGATTGTATAATAAGAATATACATGAGATATTTTTAAGCCCTGATTATTTATTACATAATCATATCCATTTGTTAATATTTATTGTTTCTATTGTTCATTTAACTTTATATAGCTCCATATTTTTCCACAAGTTCTTGACGTCTCAGTTCAAAGAGTTCCTTTACTTCCTTTTGTAAATCGACCACTTTAATTCTTTGATAATTTTTATTTTTATTGTCCGGATGTAAACATATCAAATACAAGTCTTCCACCTTTTTTCCATACTTCTCCTCTAAAATAGCCTTGTATGTATTGAGTTGTAAGCAATAATGCCAATAATTCGTATCTGGCAAATGTTCTATACACTCCTTCTTCCCCCATTTACCAAAGGCGTTCGCTTTCACAATTTCTTTACATCGCTTCCAATCATAAATGAGTAGCGTTCCATCTGGCTTCTCATACACCATATCAATGGATCCAGCCAATTTCAGCTCTTCGTGGAAGACGGTCCATTCTGTTCGGTAGGGTTTTAAGTCAGGAAAATCAGCCAAGAAACGCTGGAAATATTCGTATTCGATAGAATCATTAACCACGTCCATCTGATTGTAGTAACACTCTATATCATAGTGCATCTTGGTTCCAGCTGTAGACGCTTCATTACAATTCTTGTCCCACCCAGCCTTGATTTCGTCCACAGTCTGGCCGTAATATTTGCTCTGTGTCCAACGCTTAGAAGACATCATTCCTTTAATAATCGCATCCGCATCAAAATGGTCGAAATTCGCATGATTAAAGGTCGTTACAGACATATAGCCATCGCTACTACCATCAATAGTGTAAACGTGAGGACCCTCATCAAACTGAATACGGACATCTCTTTCGTGCGGATGTAACTTTGCCAAATAGGTAGGAGGACTGCTTACGGCTTCTTGAACTTCTTGGAGTTTTTGTTGAACGGTGTTCATTGTGATTTTATGAATAGTAAATTTGTTATTAATAAAATCAATTTTATTTTTACGTTAGCGTTATCGTTAAGCAGTATCATATTGTTCCCATAACCATCCAGTAATAATATACTTATCACTAGATATAGGAATATTAGCTCTATGTGGAAATGTCCAACTAGCCGGAAACAAGACTAATTTACCGGCTTCTGGTTTTATACGATATTTAGACCAAAATTCTGTTTCACCACCTTCTTCAATGTCATTTAAATACCACATAAAAGTTAATTGCCTCATCTTTTTGTTTTTCCAATCACAAGCATAATCTTGATGATACACATATTTTCCCACATCTTTGTTATATTTTTGGAGTTGCATTGAGTCAGTTGTTAAGTAAGTTGTACCAAAAATATGATACGGTTCATTAATTCGATTATTATGTTGTTTAACATATTCTTTTACATTACTATTCAATTCTTTAGATAATAATTTATTGATTTTGTCCCAACGTGTTCCACCACGTGTTATTATAAAATCAGTGGTATCTTTTGTCTGTTTATTTAAGCCACCTGCCGTGACACCATCATAACGACCGTCTGATTGCTCAAATAGATTAATCATATCATAACATAATTCTGAAGAAATGGAACATTCTTTAACATATAGTAACTCCATAACGTTATTATTTTCCATCAATGTAATTAGTTATAACAGTATATATTTATATTTTATTTGTTTTTATTGTTTGTTCCATTTTCATTTTCATTTTCATTTTCATTTTCATTTTCATTTTCATTTTCATTTTCATTTTCATTTTCATTATATAATGATGTTAAATAAAAACAGTATAAATTAAAAATAATATAATATAAAGTATATGGAAACTATAATTAGTTATTTAGATTATCGTGTTGAGAAAGGTACATTATACGAAACCGATAAAGAAAATGTATTAAATATGTATACTAATTTAATTACATATAATTATGATGAAATATTTACTAGCCATCAAACAATATTAAGTAAAAAAAATTATGATATACATTATGATACAAACAATGTCACACTAGTGGACAATTTAGTTGATAATACAGTATATAAGATGGCATCTTTATCGGCATCTACCATTACAACAAGTGAAATATCTGGAACTGTTTACAAAACATATGTTGTTCATAATAATAACAACCTTAAAGAATATATTATAATAAATGGTATATTGGAGATATATTACCAGCAACAATACCATTCAGTATTAAATAGTATAGATAATAATACAGTTTTAATAGTTCCTGAAATATTGCGATACGGATTGGTTAATAACGATAACAAGATATATTTATTTTTTGAAACGCATTATTATAAACCAACGACAATTCATATTGAAAGTAATGATAATGTAGATATTATATATGAATATAATCGGTTATTAAATAATTGTAGAAATATGCTTCAATCATTAAATTTAATTGATACAATTTCTAGTGAACATAATATATTTCACAATGATATATCTATAACAACAAGTCAGGTTGAGAATTACATAAATCAAATATTAACGTATGACACAAATGATGAAGTGAGTAGACAGTCATTTTATACAGATATTTTAGAAGACAGTCTGTTCAATAAAACGATTGATCTATTTGAACCAAATATATTTACATATAATAATCAGTCGTGTATATTAATCGATTTCGAGGAAGGTTCTAGGTTAAGCAACAGAGCAATAGTAACTAATATAAACTATTATTTATTCAATGAAAATAATCCAATAACAGGTATTATGAGAGTTAATTAAGATATTTTTACAAAAAAAATCTATAAATACATATTATATGCCTTACCAATTTAAAGGTATTGATATTACGACTGTAGTAGATACGACTAGTAATCCTGTAACTACTAATTTTGCGAATGTATATCAAGGATTACCAGCAATAACTTATCCAAACTATACTAATTCAAATTTGTTAACAAACCTGGGTTATACTGATGCGAATGGTTCCGACTTGTCAACGGTTTGTGCTGCTATACAACTGAAGTATAATTCTTCTCAAACAATAAGTGTGCCAACCGGTGCGAATCAATTTAGATATTTTATTATAGGCGGTGGTGGTGGTGGCGGTGGTGGTGGCGGGTGTGCGAATAATGGTGGTTGGCAACAAAGTGGTGGCAGTGGTGGAAATGGAGGATTTGGTTATCCAAGCAATGGACAGCTATCAATCGCTGGCGCCAATATTGAAATTACTATAGGAACTGGCGGTACTGGTGGGGGAAGTGGTGCTTATTCATATCAGAATGGTAGTGGTTACATAGCAAATTCGCATGGGGGGGGTTCTGGAAATAGAGGAAATACAACCACTATATCATATGATAATACACCTGTTGTTAACGCCGCTGGTGGACTTGCTGGTGGGGGAGGTGGTGGTGCATGGGCATACAGGTCTAATTATCATAAAAATAACAGGGGTGGTGGCGGGAATGGTCAGGGTTATACCCTACAGTTTGACCCAACGACTAGTGGATGGGATCCAAGGTATGTAACGCCACAGTCGGGTGGTGGTGGTGGAGGGGGAGGGTATAATTGGTCATCAAATGGAGCTCCAGGAAATGCCGGCCAACCTGGTTATGCTGTAATAGTTTGGTTATACGATTAGTTACATATCAACATTCAGAAACCCCACTAACAAATATCGTTTTCCTTTTGTAATAGGCAACCCACTATGTTTAATTTGGCTGCTATGTAATAACAGTTCCCCTTTATTCAAACGGCATGTTAATCCATCGTCGAAATACGTCCCTCCGCCGTCAAACTCGCTAATATCGTTAAGTAAAATATTGAACGAAAGAAAGGACCCATCGCAATGCATTTCCAAATGGTTTTGGGCATCATGAGAATATTTAACGACAAATAAATCTTTAATATTGATAATCATTTTATCGTCAAGACCATAGGAGGCACTAACGCGACCGGTGATTGTTTTTAATGTTTCTAATACGAGTCCGAAGATGGAAGGAATTTTATCTACCGGTAGATCCGTGGTAGGATACTTTGTATGTCTATCTACAGTCCATCCACCATTCTTACTAGCATATCGTTCGCATTCATTAACAATATAATTACACATATCACTTGAATATGTACTAGGATAAGTAAATCGCTGTAAAAAACGATTATATTTTAAATCAATGGTTTTATCCATTATTGCTTTAAAATCGTCCATAATATCTCCATATTTATTTTTTAATTCCACCTGTTTCTGTTTCTCTTTAATAGAATTGTCCAAAGAAAATTTAAATGTAGTTATATTTTCAATATTGTTTTCCGCATTCTTATCTATTCGGTATTTTTGAATGATTTCATTAAATACATAACAAGCTTCCTTTTTTTTATTGTATAAAATATCATTAAATAGGTTGTAATTGATAATGTCATTCGATACATTGATAGAACCTATATTCGGCTCGGTCGTAGCAGATAGAGTAATCAGACTGACATCATTTTGAAACATAGCACCAGTACCTGTACCAGTACCTGTACCAGTACCTGTACCAGTACCTGTACCAGTACTAGCATCCGCATCAGGCACATAATATTCAACATCAATCGGTTTTTTATTCCATAAATTAATCGCTAGTATATAGCGACCATTTGACTCATGTTCATCCGACCTATCAGTATCAGCCCCGGCATCTACCTCAGTCAACGTTGTACTACCGTGATAAAAATGACCATCAAACGTGATTTGTTTATTGCGCACAGGTATTGATAATACAACCTCTGTTTGCTGTTCAAATTCCTTGTATTTATAACATTCCAAATCAACATTGGTTATAATGGTGGGACTGTTAGAAACATCATTCAAATAGGTTACACATGAAAGTATGGGATGTTCATATTTACCGCTTGTTTTTTTCAATTTTTCATCACAATCTATATGTAAAGTATGTGTGTCAAACTTTGATTTACACCAAAATTCAACAAAGTGGTTTTCCATGTCAGAAATATTCAATCTAGCAAAATGAAACATGGCACTATCATATACGTATTTTTCAATTAGTGAATAGGATGATTTTGTCAAATCGAGCAACATTGTATCCTTTTCAACAAACATAAGGTCAATCTCTTGTCGAATCTTCTGGTCACATTGGTCGCATTGGTCACATTGGTCACATTGGTCACATTGGTCACATTGGTCATCGATTTGTATATTCCAAGTATTTACATGATTGATTGTATTTTTATCAACCGCTGTTTTATCGCCTTCTATTTCATCATTTTGTCTAATAGTCATACTTTATACATCCATCACGAGTTCCGTTTATATTTTTATAAATATAATTATAAAAATATATTCTCTATCTTTGAACTATAGTAGCAATCAACCAATATTTCATTTATTTTCATTTCTTCAACTGCCCATTTAAATCATCCACTTCTTGTTTCAATTCATCCACTTCTTGTTTCAACGTTTTGACGGCTTCAATGAGATGACCAATAATCGCATTATAATCCACCGAATATTTTTCTTCATTTTCACTGTTAACGGCTTCGGGAATAACTTCTTTTACTTCTTGGGCAATCACACCACTATGTAATTTCTTCGCATCATCTGCTTTCCAGTTATATTCCACACCGCGAATAGCACATATTTTTTCTAACGAATTGGTCAATACATATATGTTTTCTTTGAGCCGTAAATCAGAATTAGCATTGAATGTCGTGGCGGTAACTGTCTGGCTAACAGACATGTTTTGTTCAACGGTAATATCCCCAGCAACGGTCATATTACTATCACAAGTTATATCATCGGTAACGGAAAGACTTCCTTGAATTGTAGAATCATAAGTAACGGTAAGATACTCCGCGCTAGCCTGAACAAAGCTACAATTATAGGAAGAAATAGTAAGATTAGTATTATTAGGGTCTGTAGTAATATTACCATCAACAAACAGATTACCATTAACATCTAAGGCGTATCCACTTGTAGGAGGATTATATGTTCCAATACCGACATTACCACCAACATGTACCCATCCACTCACATCTAAAGTGGTTTGAGGACTATCTGTTCCAATACCGACATTACCAGTATTTGTATTATATATATCTGTATTATTACTGACGATAGACGCACCCCATCCTCCACCATCCGTTGATATTTTACCATTTACCCAATCAAGAGTAGCAAATTCAGTGCCTCCATTATTAACAGAGGTAACACCTATAACTGTTCCTGTAAAATGACTCGTACCATTAATAGTAGCCCCTCTAGTAACATTGAAGCTACCATCAATATACACTCCTCCACTGACATCAAGAGTATATCCACTTGTAGGATTATCCGTTCCAATACCGACATTTCCAGGAATATAAACAGTAGGCGCATTCGTAGTTTGACCAAGAACAAGTTGGTTAGATTGTGTAATCGTAGCTTGATATCCCAGTGCCGTAGAATTGTTATAATCATTCGCGTCCGCAGTTGTGCCATAACCTAAAAAAGTATTACCACTGCCAGTAATGTTTGCTTGTCCGGCATTAGAACCAAACGCACTATTATACTCACCATCCGTGTTAGAATTTAATGCCTCGAATCCAAATGCGGAGTTGGCAGTTCCTGTTGTGTTATTATGTAATGATAAATGTCCAACCACAGAATTAGACAATATATTCCCACCACCTATACCAACTGTAATTCCGTGAATCATAGCATCATTGCTGGTAGTAATTATTCCACTAACATCCAAATTATTACTAACATATACCCCTCCATCAACGTCCAAATTAGTGTGAGGAGTATCTGTTCCAATACCGACATTACCTGGTATATAAACAGACGGAGCAACGATATTTCCATAACTAATCTGTCCAAATACAATTTGGTCACTCTTTGTTATTTGAGCCAGGTATCCAATGGCTGTAGAATTATTGTAACTACTATCTGTACAATCAGCACCGTTACCGATATAGGTATTATTACTACCGGTTCCATTTGTTTGTCCAGCATGATAGCCACTGGCAATATTATATGACCCAATTGTGTTAGAATACAACGCATTTTGTCCACTAGCAATATTATACGACCCACTCGCATTAGAATATAACGAATTTTGTCCTGTGGCAGTATTATACGACCCACTCGCATTAGAATATAACGCACTATTTCCAATAGCAGTATTATAACCCCCATTCGTGTTAGAATATAATGTTTTATCTCCAATAGCGGTATTAGATGTTCCAGTGTTGTTGTTATTTGCGAGTGAGGAATTTCCGACCACGCAGTTGGATGATAACCCACCACCACCTACACCAACTGTAATACCATTAATAGACGCATCATTCTCAACATATAACCCACCTCTTACATCCAACTTGCTTTTAGGGATATCGGTTCCAGTCCCAATGCCTACATTGCCGTTATTCACATTGTATATATTATAATTGCCGTTTACATCCTCCTTTTCAGTCCAGCCTCCAACCCCACCGTTTATATAGGAATTAACCCAGTTTAACGTAGCGAATTCAGTACCACTTGTATTGTTAGATGTTTGACCAGTAACAGAACCGGTAAAATTACTCATACCTGAAATAGTAGCACCACCAGAAACAACCAATTTTCCTCCTACTGAACAACCACCAGAAATATCCAACATACCCCCTATTTTACCATTACCCGAAACATCTAGTATATTTACAGCCATAATTCCACCAGTATGCGTGTGATTGCCAGAGTGGATAGTATCACCGTCTATATTAATAGAACCAGTCATATCGATTGTTCCGGTATGTGTAACGGTTCCTGTATGCATAATATTACCTATAACGGCTACGTCACCAGATGCTAACAAAACATAACTAGGGTCGATTAACGTTGTACCAATAGATATTTTTTTTACACTAGCAAAGCCATCTATGACAGTATTACCACTTATTTCAGTATAACCAACTATATTTACCGACCCGTCAATAGTAGCACCACCTCCATATATACTCATACCATTAGAAATACCAATACTATTGCTAACTGTCATACTGCCGTTCAAAGTGATGGCGTCATCTACCGTCATACTTCCATGAATACGAGCACCATTATTCACGGTAAGTTGATTCTTCACAGTCAATCCATTATTAATTGTCGCGCCCCCTGAGATAGTAGCATCGCCTGAAACAGATAACGTATTACTAATGTTTGCGCTACCACTCACATCTAGGGTATAATTGGGATTCTGTGTACCGATACCAACGTTGCGAAAATCAGTATTATACATGTGCGTATTATTTTCAGCACTTAACCTCCATAATCCTCCACCATTCTGTGTAAACCAATTAACCCAATCAAGTGTGGCAAATTTATTTCCAATCACATCGTCATATTCTTGTGTGGTAACACCATATACAGAACTATTGAACGTAGTAACACCATGTATAGTAGCACCGCCGGAGGTGACATTCAAACTGCCGTCTATACGCACTCCTCCGCCAATATGAACAGCATATATACTATCCTGATTATCTATTCCAATACCGAGATTTCCAGGAATATAAACTGTAGGCGCATTGGTCGTTTGACCAAGAACAATTTGGTCACTATGGGTAATTGTAGCGTTATATCCCAAGGCGGTAGAATTATTATAATTATTCGCGTCAGCAGTTGAATTATAACCCAAAAAAGTATTATTAACGCCAATAGTATTTGTTGAACCAGCATTATATCCAAACACGCTATTATACGACCCTGACGTATTTTCAGATAAAGCAGTCTGTCCAACTACACAGTTGGAGGATATCGCGCCCGCACCTACACCAATTGTAATTCCATGAACATTGGCATCATTCGTTACATTCAAACTACCACCAACATACGCTCCACCACTAACGTCGAGGGCATATAATCCGTCCAAATTATCTGTTCCTATGCCAACATTACCTGGAATATAAACAGTAGGAGCATTTGTACTGCGTCCTAATACAATTTGGTCACTGTTTGTTATTTTGGCGTCATATCCGACTGCTGTAGAATTACTGATATTATTTCCGCTATTATCCGCACCGTAACCGATATAAGTATTATTATTACCATTTATATTACTTGTTCCTGCCGACGGTCCAAACGCGCTATTATATGACCCTATCGTGTTTTCAGACAAAGCCGTCTGTCCAACTACACAGTTGGACAATATATTGCCCCCACCTACACCAACTGTAACTCCATGAATATTAGCATCATTAGTTACATTCAAACTACCGTCAATCGAAACATTATTAGATATATCTACTTTGCCCACCATCGTTGTTTGACCTGAAACAGCTAGATTATTTAAATACATTGTACCGTCATGTGTAAAATTGCCTCCACCATGAGTAGTATTACCAACTATATTTAAATTACCGGCTATATTTGTATCACCATTAAATAATGAATCGCCTGTCACATTAAACGTATTGCCTCCGTAATTAGGCCCGACTGAAACATTATCGCCACTAATCGAGAAAACAAGGTTATCCGTATTGGTAGTGTCTTGAACAGGATTAATTGAATTATATACCAATATAGAAGGCATCTGTGTATTTTCAGGTAATCCTCCGGCATTTTGAATCAAAAGGGAGGCTTTATTAGTGTTATTATTAGCATTAACATAGGCAGCAGATGAAAATATATCTATATGACTTGCGAGACTGCTATCATATACAAGAGTAGCACTTGTATCAAATATGACATTTCCATAAAAATGCGCGGTATCGTGAAAGTTTGATTGCGCATATACATTCGTCTCTCCATAGGTAGTTAGTTCTCCATTAACAATCGCGTTAGATTCGCACGTTAGATTCGCATTAAACCCAATAAATTCATTTGATAATAAATAGATGAGACTATTTTGATTACTATTCGGAACCCGACTGGTTGCGTATTTATGTCCATTTCCAGGATTGGCCAAATACTCAATAAATTCTTGTGTATTCGCCTTTAATGAAATTTTAGCGTCTAATAGCATAGGACCAACATCATTAATATTATTAACACTTGTCTGAACATTAGTGCTTAACAATTGAGACTGTGGAATATTACCACCCTGACCATAGGGAACTGAATATTTTGAATATAGAGTGCCTAGATTAAAAGCGATTGGTTTGTCTGGAACATACGATCCTCCTGAAGTTAACCATTTGTTTGTTTGTAGTCCATCGATGTATATAGCAATATAACTGCCTCCAAAAACAACCATAATTTTATGCCATTTATTAGCGTCAAGACTACCACAATTATTATTAGATATATCTATAGTATTATTGCTATTATCGAAATGATAATACATTTGAGTTTGGCTACCAAATGAACCACCTTTGTACCAAAGATAAAAACAATCAGATGAATAATCGGGTGAAGCTTGATATAGTCCATGTTGATAAATATCATCTAAAGCAAATATACAAAAGTTTGTAGTGCCTGTTGGAATATACACGAATGTTTCAAATGTCAAAATGGTAGAAATAGTCTCATTGTTTTCAGTCTGTCCGAGTGTATTAAGTGTATTTAATGAGTTCGCACTAATCAATACTTTTGAATTGTTTCTAAATTGGATGGCATTTTGCGAATAAGTCGGAACATACACAGCGTAGGGGTCAAATTGTCTATTGCTATTATTCGCACCATTTAATGATAAATCAAAATAATTTATTTGAACAAGTCTATTATTTAATGTTTTGTTTTTAATACTAAGGTTACTTGATAGTTGTATACTACTATTCGTATTCGTATTCGTATTCGTATTCGTATTCGTATTCGTATTCGTATTCGTAGTCGTAGTCGTATTCGTCAAATTATTAAAAGAGTAGTAAGCAATTATATTGTCGTAACTCTGTTCACCTTCTATTAATTTATATAATGAAGAATTATCCATATCACGTTTGTCACCATACTGTTGAACGGTAGTATTGCTAATACCCAATTGTTGAGGAATGGTCAAAGTACCGGTTGATTGTTTATTATTACTTAAAATATTATTAGTAGGTCTTCTATTTATACCTCCCTGTGATTTCCATCTATCAGAAGTATTTGACATAATATATAATTTATGTAGGTAATAATTTATATAATTATACAAAAATCAGTATAATTATATACATTTGGACATTGTGAGTTTTATTCTTAATAAATAGTTTTTAGGTAATCTGGTACGATATGGTTAGAATTACGTTTGCTTTTACTCTTACTTTTACTCTTACTTTTACTCTTACTTTTACTGTTAGTACTACGTTTACTCTTGCTCCCGTTCTGGCTCTTAATAGTACGTTTCACACTATGTCTGCCTTGACTATTCGTGGTACGCTCAGCATTTCTACTCATTTTAGAGGCTATTTTTGACGAACGCTTCGATAGTTTCTTACTAGGAAGACGTTTTTCTATTTCTTCAATAATAATAGGACGGACATCCATCGTATTATTTTGATGTAAGTCGTCTTCTAGCCGTTGGTCAATTGATTTATGGTAAGCAGGTATTTCGAGTAATTTTAAAAGTTCATTGTTGTTTAATTTCATATATATCGCTTCATCATTTCGGTTAGCTTCTAAATCTAAATCATTTCCATCATATATCATATTCCATTTTGTATTATCGACAATATTACCATTTACACTGGTTTGATAGTGCCCTTTATTTTGAATATAACTTTCAGAATAATCTTCCATATAAAGTATTTGAATATTTTATTTGCTAATTTAAGAATAAAAATACGACGGTAATCGAATTCAAAGAACATATTATATTGACGAACCAAATGTAATCACTTCATCAAAGTAGTTGTAGTAATACTACATAAATTATAAATTACAATTTATGTAGATAACAGATTAGAAAACAATATAAAAACAAAATCTTTGTATATGTTATATAATGCTATTCCTTAGTATTGCTGCCATCGTATGTTTTTCATCAGTGACTTCTGCGTTCAACGAAACAGAACATCATTGGTCTAGTTTCCAAAAGTTTATCAATCATTTTGATAAATCTTATCCTAGCTTTGTAGAATTCGAAAAGAGATTTGAAGTGTTCAAGTCTAATATGGAATATATTCGCGAGCAAAACGCTCAACCTCATTCGTACACATTGGGTGTTACTCCATTCGCCGATTTAACAGAATCCGAATTTTCTCTTTTTAACGGAATTCGAACGGGTGGACCATTATCCACTGGTTGTGCCAAGTTCCAATCTTCTAACAATAATGTCCCTGCTAGTTACGACTGGCGTGACCACGGTGCCGTTACCCCTGTAAAGGACCAAGGCCAATGTGGTTCTTGTTGGTCATTTAGCGCAACTGGGGCAATGGAAGGAGCTTGGGCCATTTCCAAGGGTTCCCTTGTTAGTCTTTCTGAGCAACAATTAGTCGATTGCTCCAAGTCGTATGGAAATCACGGATGTAATGGAGGTCTTATGGATGACGCCTTTCAATATGCCAAGGATAATGGCATGTGTTTAGAAAGCGCTTACCCATATACCGCCAAGGGAGGTGATTGTCAAAAATGTGAGCCGGTTGTGTCTATTTCTGGTTGTGTGGATGTGACCAAGAACAATCAAGTTAACTTGAAGGAGGCCGTATCAAATGGACCTGTATCTATTGCGATTGAGGCAGACACCAAGGCATTCCAACTTTATACGAGTGGAGTTCTTACTGGTGATGCTTGTGGTACAAATTTGGATCATGGTGTTCTTATTGTAGGATATGGTGCGGATGCCGGAACTGAATATTGGTTAGTCAAGAACAGTTGGGGACCCTCTTGGGGAGACGGAGGATATATTAAGATTGGACGCAGTGATAGCACCAATGACCCAGGAGTGTGTGGTATTGCTATGCAACCATCTTACCCTGTAGTCTAAAAGAACATCATTTAACAAAATGACTAACTAACTAACTAACAATAATACACAAGAAATAATACACAATACATAGAAAAATAAAAAAGGGTGTATATCCCATTTTTATTTTTATTTTATTTTATTTTCACCATACATTTAGTAACTACTAGCTATAATTAACATTCCCCATCTTCCTTTTCGTAATCAATGATGTCGTCGATTGATACACTCTCGCGCGCATACGTCTCTTCGCGACGTTCCGGGTGCGGGGCGTTCAGTCTCTTACGAGGTTGGTTGCGTTGTCCGTTATATATTGCTCCATAGGCAACTTGACGAGGAACCATACGCTTAGTATTGGGTTTGGTCTCTTGCTGATATTGTTGATGTGGTTGTTCGAGCATAAACTGAGGACATCCTAATTGTAACATTGGTCCGTAAGGTGTCATCACCCATACAGGCATCATATGGGACATTACAAAGTCCATCTGGTGATGCGTAAGTTGCTGTTGCGGTTGCTGTTGCTGTTGCTGTTGCTGTTGCTGTTGCTGTTGCTCATTGAACTCATCTTCTGGCTTCTGAGTCGGTGACTGCTTCTGTTCAAATGGAAGTACGTGCCAGAACCATTGTCCGTCATACGCAATATGGGCCTTCTTGTCGGGACCTTCAATATCACTACGAAATTTATCACCCGCAACAGTATTGTAAACCATCGCAAAATGAACAAACGCCATATTGTAAGTCTCGCCATTTTTACCCGTCTTAGGAACCAAATCCACACGTTCAACGCTACCAATGTTGAGAGTATCGAATACGTTACTAATACGCGACTCCTTAATGTTGGAGAACACGCGAGGAATGAAAACAGTATAGGAGAACATCTTTTAAACTTTTAGCTTTTGCTAGAACTTGTTAAAGTATATCAAATGCTTATTTATAAAAAATAACTTCAATTTTTTCTGACACTCGTTTTTAATAAATTTTCTTGTGTGATTTTCTAACATGTGATTTTCTAACATGTGATTTTCTGTAGGTCTTTTTATGATATTTTTTACGAGTATTTCTTCCACCCTTTTTAGAACTAATGCTACTACTCGATGTTTTAGCCTTATATTTGATTATTGGTTTGCTTACACCCTTGGTAATTTAAAACGGAACAAAATGTCCGTAAAAATAAATTAACAAGGTTGTAATGGCGAATCGCACGCCTTTGGACGCTTATCACTCTGCTTACGCAATCGAGGTATAACGCCAATTTTTGCTGGTTTGAAACATACTGGTCTTTCTTCTCCTCTATACTGGTTGAGGAGCAACCCTAATATGTTCTTTGAAGCGTTGATGTCCCTATCCAGACAGCATAATTTACACTCGTTGGTTTTACAACGGATTACACTATGGATATTAGACATTCTTGCTATGGGTTCTAAAACACCCTTCTTTTTTCTACGAATACGATTTCTATACAACTCAATTGGATTACTACACGAAGAACACGTTTTGCTGGTGTTGTATTCATCTATTCCAACTACCCTACAATATTTACGAAGTTCTCGTTTTAATCGTAAAATGGGTGTGGTTGGGTGCGATTTTACTAAACCGTGTTGTTGTGAGAAATCACCGAAACCTACTAATGTTTTCACATTTTTACCTCCTCCTATGCGTTCGCATATTTTGGCTAAGGTTGCTTTGCTTCTACAATAGGAAGTGAAGTTCAAATTACGAAACCCCTTTTCAATATGAAACTCGGTAAATGTTCGCATTCGTGGAAATACGTATTTGAAATATTCCTTCATGACGCTTGTTTTGCTGGTTTTTATGGTTGGTATGAGTTTCCATTCATCATAATGGACCCATCTTTTATACCACCCTACACGCTTTTTACAGGCGTATATCATCTTGCTTTTATGGCGATATTCTCTTGTATTTACTTGAATGATTTTATCGTTTGTATCATAAGAAGTAATCAACGCACGAATACCAGGGTCAATGCCGATGAAATTATCGTATTGTTGCTCTGTGTATTCACGAACAGGTGTATCAGGTTGTTTCGGTTTTCTCATCTGTAATACAATACTTTTTCCGTCGGTTAGAATCGTAAATCCAAACTTCTTGTTTTTTGTTTCATACCGATTGATATTGAAAAGTTCCCTCCAATACTCTTCGCTGTTTTCAGCAAACTTCTTCACATCTAAACCACTTTCAACCTCACTATTTTCTACTTTTAGTTTCTTTGCTATGTATTTGAGTGTGTTTTCTAAACCAGCATTACAGATGGTAATATGTGATTGAGTAAAACCGTGTTTGTGTGGTAATAAAGTAAATGTTCGTATTCCTTTTGTTTCAGGATATTTCTCAAACTCCTTCAAAATAGAATAGTAAATCTTAACAAAATGATTAGAATGTTTTACGATATTTACTTCAGTTGGTGTGTATTTCAACCATTCACGCATATACAAAATAAATGTATTCTTACCTTCATATTTCGGTTCGTAAATATCTTTCAACCAATGATACACAACAGCATTATCTGTTTCGCCAGTTCGCAATTTCAAATATTTACGAAACCGATTATAAAAGTTCAGTTTCAGGTGATTATTCGCCATAGTGAGTTGTAGTTTATTCAGGTTGGTAATGTATCCTAAACACAAATAATCACGAGCAGGTAAAGCATCAGTCATATACTCACTCATCTGTGAAAAACTTTCATATAGTTCGGTGGTTGTATCAGTGGTATCCTTTGTATATTTGAGTTGTGAAACCATACAACACGATTGATAAAACAGATTTTGTTTTATTTCAGGTAATGGTTTGTGTTCTTCCAAAAGACGAGTAAAGTGGAAGTTTATCAACTTGTAGGATAAGAAACATATGGTATTTATCTTGGGTAAAATATCCTCAACAATCGTGTCTGCTAAAAGATTGTTTTTACAGAATGATTTCCACGAAGACTTGATACAGGTAAAATCTGTATTTTTGTTTGCTTCCTTACGAAGTGATACGTCATTTCTAACAACCTTCTCCTTTGGTTTTATTATGGCGGGTTCCTCATTTTTCTTCTTCACCATTATATACTTACTAAACATTTTATTTTTAAGTTGTTTATTAATAAACAAATAACTTACTTATTCCTAAACATTATATACTTTATTATAAAATTGATTTGATTAGTATATAATGTTAGTATGTAATATATACAATATGTCTGTCGGTTCTATTTACAAAATACAGTTTCCTAATGGAAAACATTATATTGGTCTAACGCGTCGTTCGTTGGAAGACCGGCAAAAACAACATACACTTTGTGCGAAAAATGGTAAAACACAATGTGTATATAACGCTTTACGAAAATACGATATGGAAGATACTTTTGAACTTGTAGAAATAGATACAGCAGATACGGTTGAAGAATTATGTAAAAAAGAAATAGGATATATTCAAGAGTATAAATCTTATTATATGGATGGAAATGGATATAACATGACGCTTGGTGGTGAAGGAGTTAATGGTTATGTTTATACAGAAGAAGATAATCGCAAAAATAGTGAAAGACAGAAAAAATATTATGAAGATAATCCAGACGCAAGAGAAAAATGTAGTATATTACATAAAAAATATCATGAAGAACATCCAGAATTAAGAAACAAAATGAGTGAATTAAAGAAAACATATTTTGAAGAAACACCCGGAGCAAGAGAAAAAAATAGTGAAGGCTTGAAAAAATATTATGAAGAAACACCCGGAGCAAGAGAAAAAAATAGTGAAGCACAGAAAAAATATTATGAAGAAACACCGGGAGCAAGAGAACAAATTAGTGAAGGCTTGAAAACATATTATGAAGAAACACCCGGAGCAAGAGAAAATATTAGTGAAAGACGGAAAAAATATTATGAAGACAATCCAGAAGCGGGGAAAGAGCAGGGGGTGAAACTAAAACAATATTATATAGATAATCCAGAAGCAAGAGAAAAATGTAGTAAGGTACAACAAAAACGATTTGTAGATAATCCAGAAGAAAGAGTAAAAATTAGCGAAAGACAAAAAAAACGATTTGAAAATCCAGAAGAAAGACAACAATTGAGTGAATTAAAGAAACAATACCACATAGATAATCCAGACGCAGGAAAAGAACAAGGTGAAAGAATGAAACAATACCACATAGATAATCCAGACGCAGGAAAAGAACAAGGTAAAATACTGAAACAATATTACGAGGACAATCCAGAAGCAAGAGAAAAATGTAGTGAGGCACAGAAAATATATAACAAAGAACACCCCGAAAGAATGGAACTATTAAAAGAAGCGCGGAAAAAATACTACAAAGAACACCCCGAATCACTAAAAGAATATGGAGAAAAAATGAAAAAATACCATTCAAATCCAGACAATAAAAAATATATATTAGATAAAAAGGGTAAAAATAAACAGTTTGATGTATTTACAAAAGATGGGACATTTCTAAAAACATTTACTTACCAATTTGAGGCAATAGAATATTTACAAACAGAACACAATATAACCTCTACTATCAAAATAGGTGAGGTGTTGAGAGGAACAAGAAATAATTCCGCTGGATTTGTATTCAAATATCAGAAATAATCTTATATATTCTATATTTTGAGGTTGATATAGATTTTCCGTTTTCAAATCCAATCAATATAGGCGATGATTCAAATGTGTATCCTTGCTTTCTTAATATACCACGCAGAATATTTATATACGGTCGCTTACACGTTGCGTTTGGTTTGAAAGGTGATAAACAACTGACCGCAAAATACTTTTGTATTTCATCTTTCATATCCAATATTTTTGTTTGCTTATCAGTATCATTTTCTAACACATTCAATAAAATAGAATGATTTTCATCTAATTCTAAAATGCTAATTAGTCTATCACATACATCTTCTCTTTCTGTATGATATTTCGTTTCTAATTTTTCACGCATTAATTCAGTTATAGTATAATGCGATTATGTTTTTATGTGGTTATAACTTCTTATATTTCTTCAACGTTCTCCTACGGGTTGAATGTTTTGATGGTATTTTGAATTGTTCCTTATCATAAGCGTAATTGAAATAGTTTTTATAATTTTCAGATTTTACTTTTGCGATTGCGTTTCCCACTGATTTATTCAATTCATTATAACGTAATACGCTCTTATTCGGTTTGAGGTAATGTTTTACTTGGTTAAAGAACGCTTCTATGGGATTAGTAATAGGTGTATATGGGACGGAATGTAAATATTGATTACCACTTTCGGTAATAGCGTCCCATACATAATTGTTTCTGTGTCCTCCAGCATTATCCATTACGATTAAATGGTCTTTGTATTTTCTAAATATGTATTCTTTCATAAACTCAACCAATCGCTCTTTATTCATCGCACCCGTTTCAAACATAGTCCAACCAATACATTTAGCGTTGCTGATTGCTACTAATAATGTATATTTGCGAAACATAAATGTATCATCGGTTTTGAATATACATCGCTTACCTAATTCACATCTGGAATATTCGTTCATCATAACAGGTCGTATAGCAGTTTCATCAATACTAATAATTTTATTCATATGATATTTACTAATCCCACTATAAAACTTACTCAGTTCGGTTTGTTTGAAAATCGGTTTCTTATACCTAATAACAGGAAAATGTGAATGACGTGTTCGTTTTCTGGTTTTGTTATTATCACGGAGAATGTTATTAAGTTGCCTTGCTGAAATATCTAATGTTTTATGTTTCCTTTGTAGTTGGTATTGTAGTTCATTCATCGTAATCTGTTCGTTTTGTTTGAGTAATTGTATTGCGTATTTGACTTGTTCGTGTGTAATTTTATAGGAAACATGAGAACGGTTATTCCGTGTAATATTATGTTGTGTTTTGTATTTTTCAATCCATCTGTATAATGATGTCTTACTACACCCAAAAATATCGCATACTTGGTCCATACTATTTGGTGTTTCTAAATAATATTTAACCGCACTAATTTTGTAATCTTCTGTTTTATGTTTCATTCGTTGTTATACATTTTGTTCCGTTTTACACCCTTGAAGATTTAAAACGGAACAAAATAACTCATATGAGAACGATGGAGAAATAGTAATAGTAAATGGGTTAAACATATCATATCATATCGTATCATAATGTATTCTATTATTGATTGTAATAATGCTCTCATCGAACCCACACAGCAAGTTGGTGATTTGAAACCCAAATGTATTGATAAAGTGGATTGGACTAACTTGTCTGGAAATCCAAATGCGATTCCTATTTTGGAACAAAACTTGGATAAAGTTAATTGGAGATATTTGTCTCGAAATCAAAATGCTATTCATATTTTGGAACAAAACTTGGATAAAGTGAATTGGGATTATTTGTCTTCTAATCCAAATGCGATTCATATGTTGGAAAAAAACTTGGATAAAGTGAATTGGGGTGGGTTGTCTTATAATACAAGTCCA